>DSLFI04101__coassemble_1016_pt1 | contig 11170 bp, 14 predicted proteins | sample DSLFI04101__metabat2_low_PE_004 | metagenome-assembled genome bin DSLFI04101 | reverse complement strand
CCTCGCTGGACAGCTCAACATCATCCGCGATCTGGTCGGTATTGTCCGCGATGTCGGACAGCAGTGCCGTCGGGTCGGCTGCTGTGGGGATGTCAACGCCCGGCATATCCGTACTGAAATTCAGCTTATCCGCGATGCTGGTTTGAAGATTGGCACCCCAGTTATAGCCTGCGTCCCACGCACTGCTGTAAGTGATCCGTGCGGCGATCGTGGGCGCATCGCGGTTGAGCGTGATCGCGTTCTCATTCTTGCCCCACTGCACCACAGTGTCTTGCAGGGATTCCAGACCGCTCGTCCAGTCTGTACCGAAGATCGCGTCGATGATCTTGGTCACAATTTTGCCAAGAGACAGGAACCACGAAATTATATTGCCAATCAGATTGGCGACCGCGTCGCCGAAGCTGTCAAAGCCGCCATTGCACACGTTGAGCACCCACTCGACAATGCCGATAAACGGCTCGACAAAGGATGTCCAGATATACTGGATAATCGCGTTGATCAGGCCGATTACCGTATTGAGAATGAATGCACCAGCGACTGCCAAAGAGCCGGTTATTAGCCCCAAGGCCTTCACATGCGCGCCCGTCACTTTGTTATAGGCCGCAACGATTGCAAATAGGAGACCGACCAGTACCGCCAGTAAAATGACGACCCAAGTAATCGGAGACGCAAGGAGCGCAGAGTTGAACGTAAACACCGCCGCAGATGCCGCAGCTGCATTTCCCGTTAACACGCCAAATCCGATTGACAAAAACGTTACTACCCCATGATAAATGGCTGCTGCAGCGGCTGCGATTTGCGTCCAATGCGCGGCAAGTTGAAAAACCCCAAAAGCAATGCCAACACCTATTACAAGAGGTGCTATGACCGCGAGGTTATTCGCCACCCAGTTAATAGCGTTCAGCAGCGGCTGCAACGCCATAGTAGCCATGCTGGTCGCCTGCGTCCATACGTCTGCCCAAGTCATCGGGATACTCTCGAACCGCGCGTTGGTTTCGTCCGCTGCGGCAAACATGGCGTTCTTAACAATCTCCGCCGTGATCTGCCCATCTGCAGCCAGATCGCGCAGTTCTCCGGTCGTGATCCCGAGATAGTCGTTGATCGCCTGAATGATCGTCGGTGCCTGCTCGAACACTGAGTTGAGTTCCTCGCCGCGCAGCACACCGGCGCCCATGGCCTGCGTCAGCTGCAGCATGGCCGCCGCCTGCCCCTCCTGTGAGGTACCGGCGATCTTGAACTGCTTGTTCAGCTGCTCCACAAAGGCAATGGTTTCCTCATTGTTTGCAAAGGCATCTGGCGCAAGCAATCCCATCTTGGACACGGCTGCCGCGGTATCTGCATACGCGCTGCGCGACCGCAGCGCCGACTGGTAGATCATCTCCTGTAGGTCGGCAGTGGATTGCAAGCCGTCGTTCACCAGGTTCAGGCGCGCCGTGGTCTGTGTCAGCGTGTCCGACATACCGACCAGACCGGTAACGATCTTCGACCCAACAAATGCCGTGCCGAGACGTTTGAGCGTGGTCATCAGATTGTTTGCCGGCGGCTGAGCGTTCTGCATGCTTTCCCGCAGTGCTTCGAAGTCGTCCGCAGTGCGCTGGACTTCCTGCTGCACCGCGGCAAGGTCAGCCTGTAGGTTACTGTACAGATCTGTCGGCGCTGCCTGCGCCGTAAGCGTCTGCATACGCTCAAACCGCTGGTTGACCGCGTCCATGCGGGCGGAAATGCGCTGCAGTACGGCACTCATACCGTCCCGCAGCTGTAAGCTCTGTGATACTGCCGTAGTGCTTCACCCGCCCTTCATCGTCTGCGACGCCGCCCATGTGGGGCGTGCGCCTTGGCTTTTGCTTCCCGTGCGGCCTTCTTCTCGCTTTCCAGCCGCACTTCGATCGACGCGAGGATAAACGCCCGCTCTTCCCGCGGCAGCCGCAATAAATCGGACGGCAGCACGTGCAGCTTCTGCAGGCAGAAATGCGCAACCGAAGCTTCCGTGTCGCCGTCCAAAATCAGTTTTTTGCCTCGTCCACCTGATCGCTCAGAGAGCGGTCAAAGCCGCACAGCACCTGCAGTCGGTCGACATACGCGGCATATTCGCCGGGGGAAAGCATTGCCGAGATCAGCGCCTCCGGTGTATTGACCTTATAGCTGTCCTGCAGCTCCGCGTCATTGAGGTTCGGGAACACCGTACAGGCTGCAGCAAACTTGGACAGATACAGGTTCGTATCCAGCTCCTGCGTGTACTGGTTGCGCTTACCCGGAACCAGAACGCGACGAGTGCAGTCGCGGCGCAGCACCTCATCCTCGCCGCTGGTAATGCAACGGACATCCCAGTCGATCGGCTTTCCATTGACATCAGTAAAGCGGTCAGATACCGCTACCTTGATATTTTCAACCTTCTTGGCGTTCTGCGCCATAAATGCGGACAAGCCGCCCATAATAGATCTCCTCCTTCACTCCATGCCTTCGAGCATATTAAACGTCTCCGGCATATCCCAGTCATCAAACGTGCCGCTGATCTCCTCGTCAAGCAGTTCATCATCCGCATTGAACTTTGCCAGAATGATACTGTCAATCAGGCAGCCGGTGTGCGTGATGGTCTGGCGGCCGGCCGACGAGGACGGATCTTCGTTAGAAACCTGAATCTCAAACGGCGTCAGCTCGCCGGTTTTCTTGTAACGCAGGAACCACTTGCGGAACACCGACTGGTTGAAATGCGCCGTGCCCTTCCAAGAGCCCGACCAGCCCGCAGGCTTTTTGCCCTTGCCCGTGCGGCCAAGGATAGGCACATCAATTAAGTTAATGGATGCGGACGACTCAAAGTCGTACAGCTGCATCATGTTGTAGCGGTTGCCGTCAATGGTCACATAACATTCGGCCAGCGACCCGGAAACCGCATCGTTTGCATTCATTGTGGGATTCATGCCGCATTACCCTCCAATCCAACAATCACGCGCATATACAGCTGTTCCATAGCAGATACCGGCTGCACACGATCATCTACTGCGACCGCCTTGCGAGTGTCGCCCTGCATAACCGTCACCTGCTCGCTGTCGAAGTTCTCGATCGCGCGGATGGTCTGCAGCTGGTTGTGGTGCTGCACAATATCGCTCCACAGGCTGACGCGACCGGCCGCGTCGTTCTGCACTTTGCCGAGATACTTAGTATTGAACAGCGACGCAATATCGTTTGCGATCTGGTCGAGCACGCGGATCACCTGATTGCTCGAGAAATCCGCATTCTTTTCATCAGTGACCGATACAAACGTGTTGATATCGGTCAGCACGCGCACCTCACTGCCAACGCGATGGAGCATCAGCTTGCCCGCCGCGATCGCGTTCTCAAGCTGGGTCTGAGTATAGTCCACATTCGGCGTGTACTCGCCGGTATAGGTCGCGTTCGTCAGGCTCTTGTCGACCGCGCAAGCTGCCTCTGCGCCGGTGACCCAGTACACCAGCGACGGGTCAGTATCCGCACCCGCAAGGCCGTTCTCCACGCTGATCACACCCTCATAATCCGCCTTGTTATAGCGGTGCAGCACGGTCTGGAACTTAACGCCCTGCTCATCGCGCATGCGCTTGGTGAAGTTCGCAAACAGCGCCTTGATCGTGTCGTTCATGCTGTCGCAACCCATAGTATTGAAGCTGTACGGCTCGATCTTGTCCAGATAGGTCTGATAGGCCGCATCCTGCACCGTGCCGTTGGTACCTCCGGTGAGTGTAATACCGGCAGACACCGCCAGCGCCTCCTCGCCCTTCCACGTCACGTAGTCGTTCGCGGTCAGATCGGACACGGCTTTGATGCCCTTTTGCACATCCACCTGCGTCGCACCGACATAGGTTGAAACGTCATAAACCTCGTTTTCGGTTTCTTCAAACGCCTCATTCTGCGCAATGACGATCTTCAGGTCGTTGCCCACCGTGCCCGGATACTTCGCCTCCGCGTACTGGCAGGACGCTTTCACGCCGCCGGTGTTCAACCGGAACACATGCAGGGTCTGCGCATTCGCGAAGATCTCCCGCAGCGGGCGCAGCGCATCGTCCGTGTACGCATGGCCGAACAGTTTCAGACTGTTCTTCTGGAAATCGCCGCTCTCGACCGTGAAAACCTCGTTTTCCGGCCCCCAATCCAGCGCCAGCGGGAATGCAGCCGTGCCGCGGTCGGACAGCGTCGCCGAAGCGCGCGCCGCCGAAACGAAGTTGATGTACGCGCCGGGCAGCACCTTGTTCTGTACGGTAAATGTACCGCCGCCAAGTGCCATAGCTTATTTCACCTTGCCTTTCATAAAGTTATCAACCAGTGCGTCCACCTCGGCATAGGTGTAGCGCTGGCCATCCTGCAACAGCACGCCCAACAGGTCGCGCCGCCCGCAGTATTTGGAAAACGCCAGCAGCTGCTCCTTGGTGAAAGCGGGCGCTGCCGACGTTTTCGGCTCTGTCTTTTTTCTGGTTGCCATTTCAGCCCTCCGTTTCTGTTACGCCCGTTTTGAGCTGCAGGACTTCCATGCGGTATTCTTCCGGAAGCTCGCGCACAAACTGCCGATAGCTGACAAAGAAATGCAGCACGTCGTCCGTAATTTCCCAGTTCAGCCCGGTGCCGCGCAGGCTGGCCAGCTGCCGCAGCAGAAACGTGAGTGTTTCCGCGACGCGCCGGCACTGCTCGCGCGGCCGCTCCTCTTTGGGGAAAAAACGCACATCGAAGTGCTGTACGATCTCGGTCCGACGGTTCGGATACGGTGTAATGTCTGCGCGCAGCTGGTGGATTGCAAAGCAGGGTTCTGTAAAGCCCTGCTCAATTCCCTCAGTATAAACGTCGTACTGTTCTTCCGGGTACTGCGTGCGCAGCGTGTTGCAGATCTCCTTTACTACATCAATCATGTGCTGCCATCCCCCATCATTTCGCGCAGAAACTGTTTGCTTTTTGTTTTAATATGCTCTGGCGCTTGTTTTTGGTAATCAAAGAGTGAATCACGGAGCATGAATTTCCCCTCCACCCATGGCTTTACCAGCCGTTTCCCAATCGCCTTAACATATCGTCCCGGTTGTTGACGATGTCCATTTTCAACCCAAGGGGCGTATTCCACATTGTTATATATTTTTGCGCGGTATACTTTTCCGCTGCGAACCGCTTTTGTGCGAAACCAACTGCGCTTCAAAAGCTTCGTTGGGCCGGGTGGTGTACGTTGAATAACAGCTTTTTGCAAGCCGTTCACCATGTCATCCAACAAATCCGTATAAAACTGATCCATCTGCTGCGGACTGGCAGCCTTTTTGATGCGCTCATTTAGTTCCTTCAGCTCTCGAAAATCGCATTTGCCCCAGCTGGCCATCACGCCCGCCCCTTCCGAATGACGGACAGCTGCTGGTGCGTCGGGTATACGATGCCCTCGCCACTATACTGCAGCGCGTACGCCACGCCGTACTGTGTCACCGTGATCTGGCAGCCCGCGGGGATATTCAAGTCGGGCGCGCAGAAAATAGTGCCCTGATAGGCGATCTCGCCCGCGTCCTCTCCCTGTGCTCCGTCCGGTGTGCCGGAGAAGGACAGCGCGCACGGCTGTCCCTCGTACAAAACCGCATCCGGTGTGACGATGGTCTCCCCGTCCACGTTTTGCTTTTGGCTGCCCGTGACGGTCATCACACCATCATAGGTCATCTCGAGCCACTTGCGCTCCAGTGCAGGATTGCCCAGCACGCGCTCACCTCCGCATCTTCCGGAAGGCGTTCAGCTGTGCGCGGTAGTCGGTCAGGAATTCGTTACCGGCCGCAATCTGTGCCATCTGTTCGGCAACCGACGCGAACGAGTAGGACGTATCGCCGCGCGACACACTCTTAGCTTCTGGCTGCAGCTGTTCTGCGGTCAGCTGGGCGCTGAGGTACAAGCCGCGCGCCATCAGCATCGCGGTATTCAGCAGTTCGTCCGGTGCTTCGATCAGATTGCAGTAATTGCAGATCTGCTCAAGCACCAGCTCGCTTGCAAACTCAATTGCCTGCGGCGGTGCCGCCGGCAGCAGCGTTGTCAGTCTCGCTTGCAGCGTTTCCTTCGTCATCCTGCTTCTTTCCCTTCTGCGTCTTGGACTTGGTGGTCTTACCGGCCTCGACTTCGACCTCCTCGACCGTGAAGCCACGGCCGCGGCACCATTCCGCCATCCACTTGTCATCGGTCTGCGCTACGCCGTCTACAAAGCGCAGCGAGCCGAGCACCTCGTTATAGTCCTTCTGCTTGGTCGTGATCCGGTACATCTCCGCGTCCTCCTTACTTGACCTTGACGTTGCGCAGCACGCCCGCCGCGCGGGTCTTTTTCAGCACAGTCGCTGCGACCATCTCGACGTCGCCCGACTTGACCGCACCAGCCGTGGAGAAGTCCGGCAGCGTGGTGCTGATGATCTTGCCGCCCATGGGAGAAACCGCATGGAAGCCATCCAGACCGAAGCGCACCGCGTAGAGATCGGTCAGGCCGGTCACGCTCTCATTGCGGGTCACGATCGGCACAACCGGCGTTTCGGTCGAGCCGTCGAAGTAATACTGCAGATCGACCAGCGGAATGCCATTGTATGCCTCCACCGTGCGTCCGAATGCGTCCTCGGCGTGGGTCAGATAACCGGCACGACGAGCGCAGGCCTTAATCTTGGTAATCAGCGCACCGTTTGCCATGAACATGGTCGGCATGCCGTCCAGCTCGGCCAGCAGCGCGTCCACCATGTCAAGCATGCTCTTGTAATTGGTGTCGATTGCCGATGCAGTCGAAAGGTCGATCACACCAGCAGTGTCCTTATTCAGCTCGGTCGAGGTGTCCACGAGCATCTTGTCCAAACCGTCAAAACCTGCGGTGCCCTTGTCACCGTTGATCGCGGTATAGTGGAACAGGTTAATCGTCGCGTTGATCTTCTCCTGCAGCTGGAACTGCACTTCGTTGATCTGGCCGTTCGTGGTGTTCGCCAGAACGCGGTCTACCTGAAAGCTGCCGCCGAAGATTTTCAGCTCGACCGTCTTCTTTTCGCGCTCACCTTCCTTCGGCGTATACTCCGCGTTCAGTTCACGGAACGCGGCGGTCGCGGGTGTCATAAGCTGGGTGTATCCATACGTCAGCGTCGAGCCGCCGGTGCCGGGAGATACGCAGTTGTCAAACGTCAGTGCGTCGAGCAGCTGCGAGCCTCGGCGAAAATTGTCAATGACCTGCTGGTCAACGTGGTCGGCCATACCGACCTTTGCCTGTGCAAGCGTTACGGGCATTTGTCATCTTCCTTTCTTAAATTAAGCGTTGTAGTGTTCCGCGATCGCACTGCCCAAGTCGACCGCCGTGTTGGGTTTTCCGCCTGCGGCGGGAGTATATGCAGAGCCGCCGGACGGTTTGCCGCCAGATGCGCCCTTGCCGTTGCCTTCGCTGCTCGGCTGACCGGCAGCCGAATCGTCCTCGAACAGCCAAGCCTTGTCCTTCTTCAGACCCTCGACCTGCGCGTCCAGCCCGGTGACCTTACCATCCTTATCGATCTTGATCTCGTCCATATTGAGCGCCGCGCGGGTCAGCTGCGGATCACGGGCGCGGGCACGGGTCAGCGCAAGGTCGATTGCGGCCGCCTTGCGGATATTCGCGGTGTCGGTGTCGTACTTGGTCTGGAGATCCTTCAGGTCATCTTCCAGCTTTTTCGGATCCTTGCCGTCCCACGCCTTAGCCGTCTCCCGCAGACCCTTGATCGTGGTGTTCGCGGTGTCCAGCTCCTGCTGCTTGGCATCCAGATCGGCCTTCGGCACATATGCGCCGCCGGCAGCGTTGACCACCTCGAAGCCCGCCTTCTTCGCCGCCTCGGAAAACTGCTCCCATGTCAGCGCGCCGGCTTCAAACAGTGTTTTCAAAAAGTCCATATTGTCACGTCCTTTCTTAATTTTACGCATGAAAAAACCACCTTGACTTTCGTCTTGGTGGTTTAGTCAATATTTTATTTACTCCGAAAGCAAACCCAGCCGAAACAGATCCGCCTTCCAGAACCATAGATTTCCCTCAAACGACATCATTTTTATTCCATTAAAGGTGTCGGTTTGGTCTTTGTCCATAAAGTCTTTGGGGAAATCAGGCACGTCATACAAATGCGCCCCCGCAGTCCCTGTCAGCGATCCTCCATTTGCGAAAAAGCCGCCGTCTCTTATGGGCGCCATATGGGAAAAGCGCAGATTATCCGGCATACCCTCGACTTCGGAGACCCATTCAGAAGTATTCACCGGCACAGTGCATCCGGCCGGAGTAACCCATACATCATAGTCATCGAGCCCGCCTGTTCCATTGGGAGCTTCATGCAGATTCATGCTCCGAGATGTTACTGTTGCGGTGCTGGTCGCCCCATCCCATTCGACGGTTGCAGCCAGATATTCACACGCGGCACGCAGCGGGATCATGGTTTTATCATTGATCAGCTGAGCAGGCACATCAATCTTGCCAGTGGCATCGCTCGCATGCGGGTCAGTATAGACGATCGAGTTACTTCCGATCTGGAACATGATCTCATAGTGATCTATACCGATAATCGGGTAATGGCCGCCGCCGGCATCATAGCAGCGCGGGATCTCACGCCAGATAATTACCTGCTGCGTTTCGTTAACCCATGTGACTTCTGCTCCCATCGCCTCGGTCACATCTCGCACCGGCACAAGTGTACGCCAGTTCTGGGTTATGCCCTTCACCGGCAGCTCCGTACCGTCCACAATGATTGTAACCGGCTGATCAGCTGCAAACGAGAACGTCAGGCAAGCAGCAAGAATCATAATGACCTGAACGGCTGCAACCAATCGCTTTTTCATTGGATCCCCCTCTTTCTTTTACGATGCCGGCCGCATGGACAGCGGCAGCGCCTTCTGGTAAATCTCCATTACACGGCTGCGGAACTGCTCCTCACCCAGTGTGTCCGGATCGCCCGTGCCGTGCGGGTCAAAATATCCGCACACTTCGGGCATTTCCTCTTCGAGATAATCGCACAAATCCGCGTTCTCCTTGTGGAACGCATCGTAAGCGTCGGACAGCGTTGCCGGGAAGTCAAAAGAAAACCGCTCCGCGTCATATTCGCCATACAGGAATTTCGCGATCATCAGCATCAATGCGTTTGTATGTTTCATATTGCATCCCAGTCCTTTCTTGCAGCCCGCTTGACTACCACACTTACGATCTCGCCGGTATCTTTAGCAGATACAACTGCGATCCCGTTATAGAACCGGATCTGCTTGCCATCCGGCTGTCGGTAGTTGCAGGGCTTCTTCAGAACGTCAAGCAGCTCCTCATTGGTGAAAGTGAATTTATCCTTGCCGCTCTTTTGTCCCAGCACTCGATTCAACGCATGCTCGCGGAACTCAAAGCCCTCATCGCTGAAGTACTGATAGGTTTTCTTCAGCTTGGACTTGTATTCGGCGGAATAGGAATCGGTGCTGTCGATCTTACTGAACAACCGTTTGTTTTCCATAAGCCGCCTCCATTCTTCACTTTCAGTATACTTGATACGCTGGAATTCTTCAAGCGATTTCGGGGCATTTTTGCCGAGAACACTCCGGTATTCACGCCACTGCTTTGCGTCAGACGAATGGTTCCGGCTCATCTTCTCGGCCAGCGCGCCTTCGGGGTCATCTTCGACATATTTCTTATGCCACTCGGAATACGTCATGTCCTGGTCGACATACTCGGTCTTCCCAGTCTGGGGATTACGGGCAGCCCGCTTGCCTGAGATCTTAAACTCCGTATTGGGTACCGTAGTACACCGGCACCGCGGATGCACCGGCGGGTAGTTGACGCCGGTCTCGCGTTCCGAGACTTTGAATGTCATACCGTCCATCGCCCCGCAGATCGGGCAGGTTTTGAGATCAAGCGATGCATCAAACAGGTACTCACCGACGCCGGTTTCCTGGTATCCTCTGGCGGTCGCCTCTGCCGCTGCGTGAGCGCTCTCTGTGTGGATCAGCGTTGCCGCGCGGCTCTGGGACACGCCCATCCGCTCAGCAAACTGCTTCGACGTCCGCTGCAGAGGCTCACCCCGCACGAACGAGCGGGATAACGCGGTTTCCAGCTCGCGCAACAGCTTGTCCCGATCCGCCCAGATGCGACTGGAAAAATCACTTCCCAGCCAGGGCTTGGAAAGCAGCTTTTCGACTGTATCGGTATCGACCCGCGCGAACGATGCAAGCACCGGCGTCTGCTGGCTGACAGCGTACACCGTCTGATAGTAGGTGTCCGTATAGATATCCGCCAGATGATCATGCATCTGCTCCTGCTGCTCCTGGAACAGCTCCTGGATACGCAGCCTGATCTGCGTCTGCAGCGCCTGCAGACGGGAGACACGCGTGCGCAGGTAGATCTCGTTCAGCTCCTTATCGTAGCCGCCCGCGATCGCTTTGGCGCGGAATTCGTCGAGCGACATACGAAAGTCCTCAAGCTCGGCATCCTTCAGCAGCCTGCGGGCGCCCGTAAAGCTGATACTCTCGTTTTCAGCATACCGGGCGTAGAAGGAGGCCAGCTCCTGATCCAGCTCATGCAGGACCCGTTCGTACTCACGCGCAATATCCTGATTCAGCTTCTCATCCGCCTGCATTTGCTGCTCAGCCTGCCGAACTGCCCTCTTGCGCCAATAGGCGCGGTTCATTTTACTCGCTGCCGTCGCCATCCGCCGGATCACCGTCCTGCTGGCCGTTTATGGTCTGCGCGGGGAACTGGAATTGAGGCTGTTCCTTCGCCGCCTCTTCCTTTTCCTTCTTCATCTGCTTCAGCTCTGCCTCGGCATCATCGACCCACGGGTGATTCTTGACGATCGTCTGATCTGAAATCACACCGACCGACTGCGCCGCGATCTGTGCCGTCTCCAGATCATTCTGCACCATATTGCGGGCCCAGGTCTGGATAATCTTTGCCGGCTCGGCCATACCCTCTACACGGCAGATTGCACGCACCAACTCGGCAAAACCGGTGCGGAACTGCGTCTCCATCATGCCCGCCTTGAGCTCCAGCAGGCTGTACAGGTATTTGAGCGCCACACCCGAGCTGTCCCCGAACCGCTCCGGATCAGGGTCAACACCCATGCCGGACACGAAAATCTGCCGGCGCACACGGTCCAGGAACTCACCGCGCGCTTCATGGGGGATCTCTGCGCGGATCGTGTCCACGCCGCCGTCGGCCTCCACCTTGATCACCTTGGACTGCCGGAGA
>DSLFI04101__coassemble_991_pt1 | contig 11306 bp, 13 predicted proteins | sample DSLFI04101__metabat2_low_PE_004 | metagenome-assembled genome bin DSLFI04101 | reverse complement strand
CTTGGCGCGATGGCAGCGCTGCAGGATCGCCATTTGCTTGACCAGACGCTGGTTTACGGAGTGGATGGCGCACCGGAAGCCAAAAGCATGATTGTGGAAGGCGCCATGACTGCAACCGTTGCGCAGTCTCCGATTCAGATCGGGCAGGCAACTGCGCAAGTGATTTATCAGATTCTGTCTGACGAGGATTATCCAACCGAAATCATCGTGCCTGTCGAACTGATCACAGCGGAAAACGTTAGCCAGTTCGGCTTGGACGGTTGGCAGTGAGGAGGCAGAGCAATGCAAAAAGATGAAAGTCTCACGCTGCTTCGGCAATGCATGCTATTGATCAATCTTGCTGTCTGTGTTTTTCTCGGCTGTGTGTTTATCCTTACGCCACTGCGTGCCGCGCAACGTGCCGAGGGTATCAGCTTTTTGCAGGGGCTGAGCGGCCTACCCGCCGCGCCTTGGAGCGTATCTGCGGCGGCAATCGGTCTGGTCGCCTTTGTTGCGGTCGATCTGGCGCAAAGGTGCGGAAAAATTCCGATCGGTCAAGCCGCATACTGGCTGGAGCCGTTTTGTGCGATGACTGTTATTGTATCGCTGCATCTGGACTATAACGGATTGCTGCTGCTGGCTGTCGTCAATCTGATCAACGACCTGCATGGCCGCGGCCGGTTGCTGTTTCTCGGTGCGATGACCTCCCTTTACCTGCTGACCAGCTTGGATGTGCTGCAATCCGCTTTCCGTATTGTGCCGATGTCTGAATATCTGGCGTATTACGAAGAGCAGTCCAGACAGATGATGCAGACTGCGATCGGCCTGCTCACCGCGCTTAACCTGATCCTATTCATTGGATACATGGTGATTCTGGTTGGCCGGCGAACAGAGGAAAACGAAGCGATTCGCCGTTTAAACGGCGAATTGGAACAGGCGAACGGCAAGCTGTCTGTTCTCAACACCCAGCTGAAGGTCTACGCGGCGGAAAGCGAACGCATGGCAGAAACCCGCGAGCGAAACCGTTTGGCGCGAGAAATTCACGATACGCTCGGCCACGCGCTGACTGGTATTACGGCTGGTGCGGATGCCTGCATCGAAATGATGGACATTTCGCCCGACATGGCGCGCAAGCAGATGGAACTGATCGCCAAAACTGCCCGCGCCGGGATGAACGAGGTACGGCGCTCCGTCCGTGCGCTGCGGCCGGATGCACTCGAGCACTTCCGCCTGTCAGAAGCGCTGGAGCAGCTCTGCAGCGAAATGCAGCAGACCTCTCACACGGCTATTCGACTGGATATGCGCCCGACGGATATGCGGCTTTCTCAGGATGAGGAGGACGCGGTCTACCGCATTGTACAGGAAAGTGTCACCAACGCTATCCGTCATGGTCATGCGACCGAAATCGACGTGCAACTGTCCGGAGAGAACCGACACCTTGCGATCATTGTGCAGGACAACGGCATCGGCTGTGAGAAAGTCGAACAGGGCTTTGGCCTGCGGCATATGCGGGAACGTCTGCGGCTGCTTGGCGGCAGCTTGCGGATTGATGGTAAAAACGGTTTTCGGATAGAAGCGTCCATACCGCTTCGATGGGGGGATGAAATATGATCCGTGTATTGATTGCAGACGATCAGGAACTAATCCGTCAAAGCCTGAGTTTTGTGCTGGATGCGCAGGCGGACATTGAGATGGTAGGCACTGCATCGGACGGCCGCGAAGCGATCGAACTGGTGCGCAGGGAAAAGCCGGATGTCGTTTTGATGGACATTCGGATGCCCGAGGTGGACGGTGTCGAATGTACACGATTGATTAAAAGTGCGTATCCACAGATCAAAGTTATTATTCTGACCACGTTTGATGACGACGAATATGTGTTTGGTGCGCTGCGCTATGGAGCTTCTGGCTATCTGCTCAAAGGCGTTTCCGTCAAGGAACTGGCAGACGCTGTGCGTGAGGTCGTGCGAGGCGGGTCGATCATTATGCCCGGTGTGGCGTCCAAGGCGCTTGAGATGTTCGCGCGTATGGCGCGTGGCAGTATGCAGATCACAGTGGACGAAAAGCAGACCACCGACCTGCAGGAAAACGAATGGCGTGTGATCCGCGAGGTCGGTTGTGGCAAATCCAACAAGGAAATTGCTGCGGCGCTCTGTCTGTCCGAGGGTACTGTACGCAACTATTTGAGCAGTGTGCTGAGCAAGCTCGACCTGCGTGACCGCACACAGCTGGCGATCTGGGCAGTACAGTCGGGCGTGACGACCGATCCGTTTGGAGGCAAGCCATGGGAGGGCTGATGCGGCGGCTGGCCGCAGGCGTATTGCTGGCCGCAGGCGTTACTGCCGCAACCGTATTTGCTGCCGCGCAGGAAACCGTTTTGACGGTCGGCGTGGTTGCCGGCAGTTACTGGGACGCACCGACTGGAAATTGCTATGCTGTGATCGACAATGCAATCAACCGGTTCGAGCAAGCGCACCCCGGTGTGCGTGTGGAATACGCCAGTGGCATTTTGAAACGGGACTATTCGGAATGGCTGGCCGAACAATTCCTGCTTGGCAGTGAGCCGGATGTTTTTTTGGTGCTTCCTGAGGATTTCGGTATGCTGGCAGAGCTGGGTGCATTGCAACCGCTGGATGGCCTGCTGGCTGGCGATGATGCGGTATCTCCTTCCGACTTTTATGAGGCGGCGCTGCAAAGCGGGAGCGCGGACGGCGTACAGTACGCCCTGCCGTACGAGTGCGCCCCCACCCTGATGTTTGTCAATAAAACGCTGCTGGAAAACGAGGGCATCCCGGTGCCAGAAAATAACTGGACGTGGGATGATTTTTATGCAATCTGTGCGCAGGTGACGCGTGATACCAACGGCGACGGCATCATAGATCAATTCGGGAGCTACGGCTATACCTGGCGTGATGCGCTCGCTGCCAACAGCGCTTCTTTATTCGATGAAACTGGGCAGAATTGTCTGATCGCGCAGCCGGCATCCGTGGAAGCGATTACCTTTGCACAAAAGCTGGCACAGCTCTATGCGGACTGCGATATCACGGCGCGCAGCTTCGACGAGGGGCACGTCGCGTTCCGCCCCTTCCTGTTTTCCGACTACCGTACCTATCAGCCTTATCCGTGGCGTATCAAGCGCTATTCAGGTTTTGCGTGGGACTGCATCCCCATGCCTGCCGGTTTGTCCGGCACAGGGCGGTCGGAGCTGAGCACGGTTCTGGCCGCTATCAGCAGCCGGTCCACACAGAAAATGCTTGCATGGGAACTGCTCAAGGAACTTACATGCTCGGATATTACACAGACCATGCTGTATACCGACTCACACAGCGCTTCCGCTCTGCGGCGCGTAACCCAGTCGCCCCAGACACAGCAGATTCTGCGGGCAGATACCCCGGGCGAGAGCCAGCTTGGGCTGGAAATCCTGTCGGACACGATGGAGCAGGCCGTTGCCGCGCCGCATTTCCGCGCCTACGATCAGGCGCTGCTGCTCGCGGAAAGTCTGGTCACCTCCGCGATGGAGGACGACCACAATCTGTCGCTGCAACTGCAGCGTGCGCAGCGTGAACTGAATGAATATTTGCAAAACTGAATCCAGAACTGTACGCAAACCGACCTTAGATTGGATGAATCATCCAATCTAAGGCCGTTTTTTTGTTTTGCTTGCACAAGGCGAATGACATTTGTCATATAAATCAAGACAACTGTCATCCGTCATTGATGACAAAATACAGATGTGTATCCGCTTCCCAATTGGTAAAATTGACTCAACAAAAACGAGAAAGGGGAAAACACAATGCGATATCTGATTTTAGTCAGCCACGGCACCTTTGCTCCCGGTCTGCACAACGCGGTCGGCATGATGGCCGGTGCGAATCGCGAGGACATCCGCTCGACCAGCCTGCTGGACGGCATGGATGTGGACACCTACCGGAAAGCCTTTGCCGAACTGGTTGCCGATGTAACAGCAGAGGACGAAATTCTGCTTTTTGCCGATATTATCGGTGGCTCGCCGCTGACGACGGCAATGGAAGTGCTGACGGAAAAGAGTCTTGCGGCAAACACGGCGGTAATCGGCGGTATGAACCTGCCGCTCGTCCTGACCGCTGCATTCGCAGACGCAGACGCACCGCTTGCACAGATCGCACAGGAAATCATGGAGGAAGGCCGCGGACAGCTCAAGCCGTTCGACCTTTCCGATGGCGACGAAGACGAAATTTGACAGCACATTGCAAAAATAGCAAGGAGGAAAACATATGTCTATTTCATTTATCCGTGTAGACGATCGCATGATCCACGGCCAGACCTGCACCCGCTGGGCGCTCGAATATCCCTGCGACGGCCTGATTGCCGTCAACGACAAGGCAGCCAAAACGCCGGTGCTCAAGGCCGCATACAAAAACGCCAGTGATAAAAAGACCTTTGTCTGGACGCTCGACGAGTGGCGTGCCAAGTGCGGCAAGGTACTGGCAAGCAAAGACCGTTATTTCCTGATCACCAAGGACCCGATCACGATGAAGCAGATTCTGGTCGACGACGGTTTTGACCCCGGTGAGGTCAAGACGGTTATCATCGGGCCGTGCAACGACCGCGAGGGCGCAGTCAAACTGGGCAACAACCAGTCGATCACGCAGGCCGAGGCAGATGCGCTTGAGGCGATTATGCAGAAGGGCTACGAAGTGGAGTTTGCGCTGATCAAGGAAGCCGCCATCGGCAACTGGAAAAAGTTCCGCGGCCAGTTCGGCTATTGATTTGGTCAAAATCCGCAGATTGATGCGGTTTTGATACAAAAGGGGTACAAACTGAAAGGTAAGGTGAAAAATTTATGGAAATCCAAGTATGGCAGGCGGCATTGTTCGGCTTACTCGCCTGTTTGGCATCCATGCCCGGCCTTGGCGGCACGGTGCTCGGCAACTATACGCTTGGTCGTCCGTTGGTGGCTGGCCTGCTGGTCGGCCTGATCATGGGCGATGTGCAGACCGGTATCTATCTGGGCGCTGCGATTCAGGTCGTTTACATCGCACTGGTCACGCCCGGCGGCACGGTATCCGCTGACGTACGCGCCATCTCCTACATCGGCATCCCGCTTTCGATCGTTGCGGTGCACGGTATGGGTCTCAGCCCTGCATCGCCTGAAGGACAGGCCATGGCGGTCACGCTTGGTTCTGCCGTTGGCACGCTCGGTACGGTTCTGTTTTACGGCACGGCAACCGTCAACCTCGTCTGGCAGCACATGGGCTGGAAGGCGCTCGAGAAGGGCAACCTGAAAAAGCTCTATCTGGTTGATATGGGTCTGCCGTGGATCTCGCACATCTTGTGCTCGTTTATCCCGACCTTCATCATCACCAAGGTCGGCGTCAACATGGTCGATCTGATGAAGGCATATCTGCCGATGGACGGCACCGCCATGAAAACACTGTTTACGGTCGGCTCGCTCCTCCCGGCAGTCGGTATTGCAATCCTGCTCAAGCAGGTGGCAACCAAACCGGTCGATCTGCTGACGTTCCTGTTTGGCTTTACGCTCGCGGCCTGCATGGGTCTGAACCTGATCGCGGCGTCGGTCGTTGGCGGCTTCTTCGCGGTCATCAACTACCGCATCAAGCTGCTGAGCATGCAGAAGGCTGCACCTGCTGCCGCATCTGATGCCGGTGCGAATGAATTTGATGATGACGAGGAGGAAATTTGACCATGGCTGAAAAAAAGCTTTCCAAAAAGGCGCTGGCGAAGTCCTTCCGTAACTGGTATTACGGCCATCTGACCTGCTTCTCGCAGGAGCATATGCAGACATTCGGCTACCTGTGCGCCATGCTCCCGCTGGTAGAGGAGCTGTATGAAACCAAGGAGGAACAGAAGAACGCCCTCCAGACTTATTCCGCATTCTTCAACACCGAGCCGCAGCTCGGCACGGTGATCGTCGGCATGACCGCCGGTCTCGAAGAGGCCAAGGCCAACGGCGAGGAGATCGACGGCGAAATGATCAACGGCATCCGCGCCGGCCTGATGGGCCCGGTTGCCGGTATCGGCGACAGCCTGCTCGTCGGCACGCTGATCCCGATCCTGCTGGGCATCGCGCTCGGTATGTCGTCCGGCGGTTCGCCGCTCGGCGCGATCTTCTATATCGTGGTGTACAATCTTGTGCTGACGCTTGGTATGCGGTTCCTGTACTACAAGGGCTATGAACTGGGCGGTAAAGCGGTTGAGCTGATTGTCGGTGAAAAGGCAAATGCTATCCGTGAATCGGTTATCATGCTGGGCACGGTCGTTATCGGTGCGGTTGCCGCAACCTGGATTTCCATTACTACGCCTTTGGTTCTGCCCGGCGAGATTGCCTTACAGGAAGGTGTACTCGATACGATTTTTCCCAAGCTCCTGCCGCTTGCAGCCGTTATGTTCTGTTACTGGCTGATGAGCAAAAAGAAAATGGCGCCCACAACCGTAATGCTCATTCTGGTCTGCGTGGCGCTGATCGGCGTACTGCTCGGCTTCTTTGACCCGCAGCTGAGCTACTAAGACACAGATCCGGAAAGGAGCTTTCGCAGATGAAAAATCAACTCAGTAGAAAAACGCTGCTCCGGGAAGCGGAGCAACAAAAGGACGCGCTCAAGCGGCTGCAAGGCTGGCTGAGAAACGCGATGCTCCTTTCCTCCTGTGCTGCCGTGCTGGCGTGGTGGGGGCTGAGCGGGGCTGGGCTGCGTCTGGCCTGCGGTGTGGCTGGGATTGTGCTGGCAAGCGTCGGCGTGATCTGCGCCGCCTTGATTGAACTTGGCATCCGCAACGGTCGCCGCAATGTGGCCCATATCTTAAAGGCGGTGGAGCAGGCATGAATCAATCTGACAAAACGGCGTTTCCCCTTCGCTTGTTATGTCTGGACATTGACGGAACCCTGCTGAATACCGCGCATCAACTGCCGCCCGAGAATCGGGCGGCAGTGCAATATGCGGCAGAACACGGATTGACGGTCTGCCTGATGTCTGCCCGGCCGCCACAGGCGATTGAACCAATTACGCAAGCGCTCGGCGTACCGGGGCCAGTGGCGAGCTTCGGCGGCGCGTTGATAGAAGATGGCAAAAAACGATTGTCTGACTGCCGTTTACCGGTGGACGCCGCACGGACTGTGATCGGTCTGGCACAGCAGGCGGGCATATCGCTCAGCTTTTACCGCAATCGTGATTGGCTGGTTACGCAGGAGGATTTCTGGAGCCGGACAGAAGGCGAAATCACCGGACTGCATCCGACCTGCCTTCCGCTGGTAGCTGCACTCGCAGACGGCGCGCCGCACAAACTGCTGTGCATGGGCGAAAAAGCAGAGATCGACCATTTTTTGCATCTGCTGCAAAGCAAAATGTTATCCGTCAGCCTGCTGCGTTCCAAAGATACCTATTTGGAAATCCTGCCGCAGAACGCGGATAAAGCCGATGCATTGCGCACATTATGTCAGCTGTTGCACATATCCCCTCGGCAAGCGATGGCAATCGGCGACCATGATGTTGATTGCACGCTGTTGCGCGCCGCAGGCATCGGTGTGGCGATGGGCAACGGCTCTCCCGCCGCGCGACAGGCTGCCGACTGGATTGCGCCGGACAATGACCATGCGGGCGTGGCAGCGGCACTCTGTTATTGGACAAAAGAGGAAAACGCCTAAAATATCGTTTCCTTACCCTCAATCTGGACAGAACGAAAAGGAGTGCTTACCAATGCAAACCTATATCACCATTCCAGAGGCTGCGGTGAAATGGGGCGTGAGTGCGCAACAAGTGCGCCGCAGCTGTGAAAAAGCGCAGATCGACGGTGTAATGCGTCTGAGCCGACTTTGGCTCATCCCGGAGAATGCGATGCTGCCACCCGATCTGGAATACGCTGCGGTACATCGCAGCATTCCTGCATGAACGGGCAAGCACGCGGCACGCTGTCACAGACCGACCTTCACTTACACTCCTCGGTCAGCCCGGATGGGGAAATCTCCCCGCGCGGGTTGGCGGAACTCTGTTGCCAATGCGGTGTGACGCTGGCCGCACTGACTGACCACAATTCCATTGCAGGAACGGAAGAATTCATCTGGCGTAGTGCGCAATTAGGTGTACGTGCTATTTCAAGCATTGAACTGGACTGCACATTTGGCGATCGAACCCTGCATGTATTGGGCTATGGCATCCACATTGCCGATATGACACTGCTGCACGCGCTGCAAGAAGTACAGGCACGGCAGAAAGCCGTCGGTATGCGGCTGCTGGATATGGTCGAAGCGCTCGGGATTCGTTTTGACCGGGAGCGAGTACTCGATCTGGCAGGAGATGGCGCAGTGTGCGCAGAATTGATTGCAATCGATGCGCTGTCACACCCGGAAAACCAGCAGCATCCGCTGTTGAAGCCTCTGCTGGAAGGTGACGCACTGGCGGCCTGCACACCGCTTCAGTTTTACCAAACGCTGTGTACACCGGGCAAACCTGCATATGTTCCAGTCGAATATATGACTGCCGAACAGGCAATCCAGTTGCTGCACGATGCAGGCGGGCTCGCAGTACTCGCACATCCGGGCGCCAGCCTGTCGAACCCTACGCTACCGGATGCGCTTATGCAGTTACCGTTCGATGGTATCGAAGCATTTAGCAGCTATCACACAGCGGCACAGGCAGCAGGCTATGCGGTACAGGCACAAGCACGCGGTCTGTTGTTGACAGGCGGCAGCGATTTTCATGGCCGAAGCAAGCCGGATATCCGCGTTGGCGCGATCGACTGGCTGGGACGGGAAAACGAAATGCGTGTTGCCTTTCTGCCCGCGGTGTCTGACTTATTACATAGCGGCAGGCACTAATCTTCAAGCTTCCCCATAAAACAGTGCGTCATACACCACCCTGTTGCAGATCATCAAAACTTTTTGCAATCCTGCAGAGCATCCGTCATGTTTTCTGCATCAACCGAAAAGGGAGTCCTGCAAACAAAAGTCAATAGCTGAAATGAAAAAAGCCCGGCAAAATTTGCGAGACCGAAAAAGGGGCATAACAAAACAGACTGGAGAAGAATTACATCGCCAGCCGGGATGGAGTTGGCAGTTAGCTTAACTCTGCGCAGAGCCTTGTTGTGCATCGAATGCCTCGAGGCACTCTTTCACGCGGGCATAGTAGATGCGAAGGAACTTGTTCTGCGCGGCGGTCATGTAGACAAAGTACGGCTTGCCCTCGCTGCGTTTCTTATCGAGGAACTGGTACACCGGCTCATTTGCAGGAGACTTTTTCAGGTAAGTGCAGACGATCTGGTACAGCGTTTTCCGCAGGTGCGAAGAGCCGCGTTTGGTTGTAGGAACGCTCTTGGCACTGTATTTGCCGGACTCATCCACACCGGGATCGACGCCCGCAAATCCAACGATAGAACTGCGGCGCGGGAAACGGCGTACATCGCCAATCTCAGCCATGAGCTGGGCGGCTGTTGTTTCACCTACACCGTACATGGCATGCACGGTATCATACTCCGGCAGCTGTTTTGCAAGTCGTGTCATCTCGGCGCGCAGAGCGGCCAGTGTCATCTTGCCAGCAAGCAGTTGTTGGGCAGCGGTCGTAATCAGCAGCTTTGTGTTGTTGTTTTTCGGCAGAGTGGTGAAATGACCACAGCTCTTGTCGTAAATGTCTAAGGCCTTTTCAGCGCTGAAATGGTAGCCCTTGCGCTTGCACCACTTCTGGTAGCGCTCGGTGAACGCCGTCTCGCTGACACAGCAGATGCAGTCGCAGTGCCAAAAGGCCATGACAAAATCCACCCACTTCTGGTGGCCGTCGGCGCGCTCTGGGCTGGAGAACAGTTCGTTCACGCCGGGGAATGTCTTGTCGGTCAGCGAAATGAGATTGTTTTGCAGTGATACCACCGTTTTCATGTAAAGGTTATACTGACGGCTGCACAGCTTCAGTTGTTGTCTTACAGTATCCATAGGAGTATATTCCCGCAGATCCACCCAGTTGTCAAGGCCGTATTTGGCGATCTTCATGGCGTCAGCCCTGTCGGTCTTGACCTTGCGGATGGAACCGCCTCCGCTCTGCTTGATAAGCAGCGGATTGAGGACGCAGACATAGATACCGTATTCGTGCAGCGCCTCAGCGACCGGCTCATGGTAGCGCCCGGTGGCCTCCATGACAACGCGGGTATCTTCTCCCAGTGCGATGATGGCGTAGGCCATCTGCTCTAAACCAACCTCGGTATGGAGAAATTCCTGTGGTAACAACGCCACTTCACCCATTGGCCGCAGGGCGGCCACCATGCTTTTCCCTTTGGAAACATCAATTCCAACTGCGTTCATTTTATTCCTCCTTCTGGTTGAATATGGCTTTCCGCCTTTTTCTCATTGCTTATTCAATCTCCTGAATGACACGAACGCACCGCAATCCGGTGGTACAACCTGCGCAAATCGAATGCTGCGAACGAGAGAGGCGGCTGACGGACTCCCTTTCGGGCGTGCTAGCCCATGGTTACGATTGTCAGGCCACTTACTCCCTCATTCTAACAGCTTCAGCTTTGAGATGGAAAAAGACGCGGCTGGCTGCCGCGCCTTAAACCGTAATTATTATTGTAGGAGGTTAAAACCGTGGCAAAGAAAGAAGAAATCAAAATCACAGCGTTGTATGAGCGACTGTCCAGAGATGATGAACAGGTCGGAGAATCCAACAGTATCCAGAATCAGAAAATGTACCTTGAAGAATATGCCCGTCAGCACGGCATGAGAAATATCCGGCATTTTTCGGACGATGGGTACAGCGGTACGAACTTCAATCGTCCCGGCTTTAACGCCCTTCTGGAAGAAATTGAAGCAGGTCATGTGGCTGTCCTGATCGTAAAGGATTTAAGTCGTTTTGGCAGAAACTACCTGCAAGTCGGTTACTATACCGAGGTTGTTTTCCCGAAAAAGGGCATCCGGTTTATCGCCATCAACAACAGCGTGGACAGCGCAGCCCCCTCAGACAATGACCTTACCCCGTTTTTGAACATCATGAATGAGTGGTATGCGAAAGATACCAGCAACAAAATCAAGGCGGTATTCAAAGCCCGGATGAAGAACGGCATGAGGTGCAGCGGCTCTATCCCCTATGGCTACAAGCGCACCAAAGAGGACAAGCAGCAGCTGCTCGTGGATGAACCGGCTGCCGAGGTTGTCAGGAAAATCTTCCGTCTGGCTTGTCAGGGCATTGGAGTAACTACCATTGCCGAAATGCTGTCAGCGGAAAAGATACTAATACCGTCCGCTCATGCCGCCAAGTATTTTCCTGAAAATTGCAGACATAGCGAGGTTGCAGACCCTTACCGCTGGAGTGCAACCACCGTAGGGTACATTCTGGACAGGCAGGAATATCTGG
>DSLFI04101__coassemble_973_pt1 | contig 11431 bp, 12 predicted proteins | sample DSLFI04101__metabat2_low_PE_004 | metagenome-assembled genome bin DSLFI04101 | reverse complement strand
TGTTGACCTGCGCAGCGGATTGCGCAATGCCCGACATCGTATCCGTCAGGCTGCTCTGAATGGCCAGCATGGATTCCTTCAACTTGGCAAATTCACCGCGGTAATCATGACGGAGCTGGAAGATCAAATTGCCCTCGCCCATCTGGGACAGTACCGCAGAAATCTCATTGATGTAGTCAATATAGGTTTTGAGCCGATCGACAATATGCATGATCGACTGCCCCAGCTGGGCCACTTCATCGCGGCCCTTGACCGTATATTCCACATTCAGTTCGCCGTCTGCCAGACGTTCGCTTACAGCCATCAGGCGCCGCAGCGGACGGATAATCGAAATTGCGAGCAGCAGTACGATCACTGCCAACAAAACTGCACACCCAACAAAGCCGATGATTACCACACGCACGGTTTCGGAGACACGGCCTTCATACTCTGCCTCCGGCAAAATGCCGAGCACCTGATAACCTGTATCACCCAGCGAAACCGTACTGCCATAATACGAATTGCCCTGACGCGTATATTCCACGCCTTCTACATTCTCATTATTCAGCAATGCGCTTTCGATGCTCTCGGAATACTGCGCTTCCTGCACCGTAGTGCCAACCACGGACGAGTCCGGATGGTATAGAATCATATCTGCCGAATCATACAGCGTGATATAACCGGTGTCACCGATCGCCATACCATTCAGCGTATTTTTCAGTTCATCCATACCAACATCCACACCGACCACGCCGACCATCTGGCCGTTCTCCAGCACCGGGCCAACAACGGTGATGACCATCTGCTGCGTGCCGACATCCACATAAGCGCTGGTGATGGTCGTCTGCTTCCCCTGCTGCGCCCGTGTATACCACTCACGGGTGGAGAAATCCACATCTGCCGACGTCAGGCGGTCATTGTTGGAGTATACCAGCTCCTGCAGATCCACGTCTGCATACCATACCCCGACCAGTGTACCCTGATACTGCTCCTGCGTGTTCTTCAGCTGATCCATCAGTTCCGCGAAATGCTCCGAGCCATCCAACGTAGTCTTGGTATGGTCGGTTGCAACCGAAACGATATCCGGCGACATCAGCATGGTTTCCACTACGCCATAATATTCCTTCAGGAACGAGTTGACTTGGTTGGCCGCCGACTGAGACTGCGATGTCAAGTTCTCCGTCATCAACTCCTCTACCGTAGCCGACACCCGAATGCCCAGCAACAACCCAATGCCACCCAGCACCAGAATTAAAGGAATCAAGATTCCCAACGCAAGTTTTTGTGCAATGCCCAATTTCACAAATGCCACCCTCTTCTTCCCTTATGCTCCTACACTTTGACGGACATCTCTAAAATCGCCACACTACATGGCAATCAAATGCTTATTTAAATTATCGGACTTCTGCTATGGAACTTAACGGTTTTTTACAAAAAAATTGGGTTTTTGCACAAGTGTTCCCACAATATCATGCATACTTATGTACAATTACACCATTCGCTTGTTTCTTCTTTTCCTGCACACAAAAACGCGCAGCCATGTTTTTCGTATTTCTACCACACTTATTCCCTGAAAATAAAAAAAGCTGCCGAAGAACCCAGTTCTTCAGCAGCTTGCTTTCTATGGTTAACTTTCTCCCGCTTACTTACAGCACCTTGCTTAAAAAATCAATCGTGCGCGGCTCCTTCGGATGATTGATGACCTCATCCGGCGTGCCCTGCTCGACGATATAGCCGCCCTCCATAAAGATCACGCGGCTTGCTACCTCGCGGGCAAAACCGATCTCGTGGGTGACGACAACCATCGTCATACCCTCCTTGGCAAGCCCCTGCATAACCTGCAATACCTCACCGACCATCTCCGGATCGAGCGCCGAAGTCGGCTCGTCGAACAGCATGATATCCGGGTTCATCGCCAGCGCACGCGCAATCGCGACACGCTGCTTCTGGCCGCCGGACAGCTGCGCCGGGAAGGCGTCCGCCTTGTCTGCCAGACCGACGCGCTTTAAGAGCCGCATGGCATTCTCGCGCGCCTCTTCCTTGGTGGCCTTTTTCAGCTCGGTCGGCGCGAGCATCATGTTGCCCATAACGTCCAGATTGTTGAACAGGTTGAACAGCTGGAACACCATGCCAACGTTCTCGCGCACCTTGTTGATGTTGGTCTTTTTGTCGGTGATATCGTAGCCATCGACGATGACCGTACCACCCGTGATTTCCTCCAAGCGGTTCAGGCAGCGCAGGAAAGTCGACTTACCGCTGCCGGACGGCCCGAGGATAACAACGACCTCGCCCTCATGGATATCAATCGAAACATCCTTGAGCACTTCCAGATCACCGAAGTTCTTTTTCAGGTTGGCAACGTGGATTTTAACCTGCTTATTAGTCTCTGCCACGGTTCAGCCTCCTCTCCATGATCTTTGCAAAGCGGGACAGCAGTGTAATGACAATCAGGTACATCAGCGCAACGATCGTCCATACGGCAAACGAATCAAACGTAATTGCAACCACGTTTTTCGCCGTGTTGACCAGCTCCGGGAAGCCGATGACCGACAGAATAGAGGAATCCTTTAAGGTGATGATGAACTGGTTGATGATCGACGGGATCATCGTGCGGATGGCCTGCGGCAGCACGACCCGCTGCATGGCCTTCCAGTACGGCAGACCCAGACTGCGGGCAGCTTCCATCTGGCCCTTGTCCACGCTCTGGATACCGGCGCGGATGATTTCCGCCATGTAAGCGCCGCAATTGAGCGCCAGACAGATCGTACCAGCCTGCAGAGCGGTGGGGACAAAGCCGGTCAAGCCCCATCCGTTTTTCAGCAGGTAGGGAATACCCAGATAAACATAAAAAGCCAGCACGATCATCGGCACACCGCGAATCACGTCGACAAAAATCGTCGAAATGACATTACAGACGCGGTTTTTGAGTACGCTCATGATGCCAAAAATCAGACCTAAGATGCAGGCGAAGAACAGTCCGAGCAGCGTCAGCAGCAACGTCTGCCCCAATGCCTGCAACAGCAAAGGCCCATAATCGGTAAAGATTTGGATCAATGGTCAGAACCCCTTTCTTTGTAAAAAGAGGGGGCGCCGGATCAAACCAGTGCCCCCTGAAAACTCAGGTCAATCCGCTATCAGCCCAGATACTTGGCGATGATCTCGTCGTACTTGCCGTTTTCCTTGATGTTGGCAAGGCCAGCGTTGAACATGTCGATCAGTTCCTGATTGTCCGCGTTGAAGATTGCAAAGCCGTACGGCGCACCTTCATTTGCGGTATCCTCGAGGATCTTGAGCGCCAGATCGCCGTCCTTGATGGACGAAGCCATGATCGGGGTATCCTCGAAGCAAGCCACGGTCTGGCCGCCGAGAACCGCCTGATACATCGTGGGCGAATCCTCAAAGTAAGTGATCTCAAAGCCATACTGATCCTTCAGGCTCTCGGCGTAAGCCGCGCCCTGCGTGCCGGTCTTGACGGCAACGGTCTTGCCGGACAGATCCTCAAAGCCGGTGATATCGGAATCCTCCGCAACGGTCATGGTCTGGGTAGCCTGATAGTAGCCATCCGAGAAGATCCAGCCGCTCTCCTTACGCTCGTCGGTAATGGAAGCGCCCGCGATCATGCCGTCCGCCTGACCAGCCTGGCAAGCCGCGATTGCAGCATCCCAACCGAGGGACTTGATCTCATAGGCAAAACCCTGATCCTCCGCGATCGCCGCAACAAGATCAACGTCGATGCCAACGAAGTTGCCGGAAGCGTCGGTGTACTCAAAGGGCTTGAATACGGTGTCGGACGCGATGACCCAGGTCTTGCCGTCGCCCGAAGCGTCGGAGCTGTTTGCCGCATCGTTGTTCGCGTCGCCATTTGCCGAATTGCCGCCGCAAGCCGCCAGACCCAGCGCCAGCGTCGCCGCCATCAGCAGAGAAAGTGCTTTTTTCATGTGTGTGACTCTCCTTTTCTTTTTCTTCCCCTTTGCCCCACATGCATAAATTTTATACATACAGCGCATCGGTCATAGAAGACAACAGGCGATGGCAGTATCCAGACAACCGCCATCGCCCATCATGCCAAAATTTATTATAGCGCAAAATCAAGAATACGTCAAGTATATCGCCGGTTGTTCGCCTGAAACGGCATCAAATATGCTCAGCCGCCCGCAGAACCTCCTCAAGCGCAAAGTCGATGCCGAGCAGACTGGTGTTCAGCGTCAAGTCGTAGTTTGTCGCATCGGCATAGTGGCGTCCGGTGTAATGCGTGCAATATGTACTGCGGGTTTTGTCCACCGCCTTGATATTGGCGCGCAGCTTTTCCGGCTCCACATCCTGCATCATGCCGCGCATACGCTCATAACGCCACTCGAAATCCGCGTGGACGAATACGCGCAGACAATGGTCGAACTCGCGCAGGATATAGTCCGCGTTGCGGCCAACGATGACACAGCTACCCTTATCCGCAATCTCACGGATGGCTTTCACCTGCGCGTCCCACAGCTTGTCGCTCAACGGCCGGTTATAAAAATCAAACAGGCTCTGCGTCAGGCCAAAGCTGGCCGGCACGCGCTCATCCCATTTGCGCACCTGCGCAGGCGTCAGCCCGGCGGATGCCTTAGCCGTGCACAAAATCAAATCCTTATTATACAAGGGGATACCCAGCGCCTCGGCCGTGCGCCGGCCAAGTTCGCCACCGCCCGCGCCAAACTGCCGGCTGATGGTAATGATCTTTCTCATGTGATCTCCTCCTGATTTCCATACAGGCAGCACGGCGATAAACCATCCCGCGCCTGCCCGGATATTCTCCCGCCTTTATTATAGCCGACCGGCGCGGGAAACGCAAGCGGACGTGGCATATCCATCTTCCCTGCGTCATCCAGACGTTGCCGGAACGCCTGCCACGCCGCCGCGTGCTCAACAAACGGCACAGGACAGGTTTTTTGCGTCACGTCGTAATGGCGCAGCACCCGCCCAGCCGGGATGGCGTAGCACTCCATCAGCAGACGCACCAGCTGCACAGCGTTTTCCACCGCATCCGCTTGGAACGCATAACGGCCGTCCAGCATCCGGCTGCACAGCGCAATGCCGATGCTGTTGGCGTTGCGGCAGTACGGATGATAATATGTACCCCGCGTGCCGCAGTGCCATGCCACATCCGCGTCACGCACCACCTGCCAGACCCCGTTTTCATCCACAATATAATGCACCGAGGCAGAAAACACCGCATGCGCCAGCTGCTCTGCGGCCTGCTGTGCGGACGCACTGCCTGCCGTATCGTGGATAACCAGATAGGCAATCTGCGCCCTTTCACGCGCTGATGCACGGTAATTGCCCGTATGTGCTGATTGAAATCGGATTTCCATCACCTTTCACATCCTCTCTGCATAAACTCCAAAAAAAGAGGGGTTGATTGACACAATTTGGTCAATCCGTTCTATCCTTATGCAATCAGTTGTGTTATAATGTTTAGCAGACACGTTTGAGAGGAAGATTTTTCGATGATATGCAACAATATTCTGGAAGCGGTCGGCCATACGCCGATGGTACGCCTGGGCCGCATGGTTCCGGCTGACTGCGCGCAGGTGCTTGTTAAATTTGAGGGCCTGAACGTCGGCGGTTCCATCAAAACGCGTACCGCCCTGAATATGGTAGAGGACGCAGAGCGCCGCGGCCTGATCGGGCCGGATACGGTTATCGTCGAGCCGACCAGCGGCAACCAAGGCATCGGCCTTGCGCTGTGCGGCGCGGTCAAGGGCTACACGGTTAAGATCATCATGCCGGACTCGGTTTCTGAGGAGCGCCGCAAGCTGGTACAGCACTACGGCGCAGAAGTCATTTTGGTACATGATGCGGGCAACATCGGCGACTGCATCGCGGAATGCCAGCGCATCGCAGACGAAATGGCCGCAAACGACCCGCATGTCTTTGTGCCCGGCCAGTTTGACAACCCGGCCAACCCGGCCGTCCACCGCCACCACACCGCCACCGAGATTTTGGAACAGGTCGGCGGCCCGATCGACGGCTTCTGCTCCGGTTTCGGCACAGGCGGCACGATCAGCGGCATCGGCGAGGTGCTCAAGGCGCAGAACCCCCAGCTGGAAATCTGGGCGGTCGAACCGGAGAACGCGGCGATCCTGTCGGGCGGCTCGATCGGCACCCACCTGCAAATGGGCATTGGCGACGGCGTCATCCCGAAAAACCTGAACACCAAGATTTACGACCATCTGTACATCGTCACGGACGATGAAGCCATCCAGACCGCGAAAGATCTGGCGCGGCTCGAGGGCCTGATGTGCGGCATTTCGAGCGGCACGAACGTTGCCGCGGCGATCCAGCTCGCAAAAAAACTCGGCCCGGGCAAAACGGTCGTCACCGTGCTGCCGGACACCGCAGAACGGTACTTCTCTACCCCGCTGTTTCAGGACTGAACAAACAAAAACAGCCGCAGATGCGGCTGTTTTTCATTGGGAAGCGGACGCAATGCGCCTGCTTCCCAAAAAAGTCAGGACATGCGCCTGACTTTTTTAACAAACAGGAAAGCGCCCTGAAAACAAAAGTTTTCAGGGCGCTTTTCTGCAACAGGCATTCCCAGCCGCCGGCTGGCAATGCCGTCCCTCGATGGAAGCTGTACGCTTCCATCGACTATTTTTTAATAATTTTCGGCCTTCAGCTCAAAATACGCCTGCGGATGCGCACAAACCGGGCATACCTCGGGTGCCTTCTTGCCAACCATAATGTGGCCGCAGTTGGAGCACTGCCAGATGCAGTCGCCATCGCGGGAGAATACCAGCTCATTCTCGACATTAGAGAGCAGCTTGAGATAACGCTCCTCATGCTCCTTCTCGATCTTGCCGACCTGCTCAAACAGGAACGCGATATCCTCGAAGCCTTCCTCGTGGGCTTCCTTCGCAAAGGTCGCATACATGTCGGTCCACTCGTAGTTCTCGCCGGCTGCCGCCGCCTTCAGGTTCTCTGCGGTGCTGCCAATCCCCTCGAGCAGCTTGAACCAAATCTTAGCATGCTCTTTTTCGTTATTCGCCGTCTCCTCAAAGATCTTGGAGATCTGCACATAGCCATCCTTCTTGGCCTTGGAGGCGTAGTAGGTATACTTGTTACGCGCCATGGACTCGCCCGCAAACGCGGTCTGGAGGTTGGCCTCGGTCTTGCTGCCCTTTAAGTTTGCCATAATAACATGCTCCTCACATTTTATTATTTTTCAAGCGGCATTTTGCCGCAGGAAATCATTCCTCTGCCTCGCGGCAGGCCTTGCACACGCCTTCAAAAAGGATATCGAACCGCCGCACCTCCACGCCGGAGGCATCCTCAACCTGACCGAGCAGGTCTACCACCTGCGGCATATGCACGTCAAATACCGCGCCGCACTTCTCACAGCGCACATGGTAGTGCTCGCTCGTGTTGAAATCAAACCGGTCCGCACCGTTCGGCACGGGCACCCGACGGATTTCGCCCTGCCCTGCCAACTGGTTCAGGTTGCGGTAAACAGTCGCCTTGCTGATCGAAGGGTGTTCCGCCGCCACGGCAGCATAGACGTTGTCCGCGGTGGGATGGTCGTGCATCTTGAGCACGGTTTGCAGAACGATCTGCCTCTGCACCGTATTTCTGGTCTGCATGCTGTCACCTGCTTTCTAATAGTATAAATTATTATTTAGAGTATATACTCAATTTATACCATTGTCAAGCATCTTAAAAAAATTTTCCCATCGAAACGCAACAGTAGCTTGCCCTAAATTATGCTCATGATACCTGCCAGCACGTCACGCCGTTACTTGTACCGTTTGCGTGCTTTCATCCCACGCAACCGTAAACCCGCACAGGTCACCCAAGCTGCGCAGCTTGTAGAACGTGCAGCCGTCGATATTATACGCCGCGATCATATGCGGCGTACCGTCTGCCGCAGTCGGCTCGATAATGGACTGCACTGTGCGCTTGCCCTCGGGCAGCGGTGTATTCTCCGTGCCAAGCGGCGTATAAGGTGTGAACGAAGCCAGTTCGACCTGGGACATCTCATTATTCCACTGCACGTCAAACCCGCTCGCCGTATCCTTGAGCAGAACAGCCACATCGCGCACACGCACATAGTTATTGCCGTCGATGTTATACGCTGCCAGCGTGTAGGGCTGCCCATTGACCAACACCGACGCCTGCGCCGGCGTTGCGGTATCCGTCTGCCGCAAGAGCGCGGACACCGGATTTTCCATATGTATCCCGTAGCGCGGCATCTTCTGTAAAGACCATGATGTGTTAGCCAAGCCACCATAGGTCAACGTGCTGACATAGATCCCGCTCTCCTCCAGCAGCTTTTCCATCCAGCTGTCATATGCACCGAACGGATAGGAGAAATACCACACGCGCGACTGCCCGGTATACTGCAAAATCAGTTCGATGCTTTGCTGCAAGTCGCCGCCCACGCGCTGACGGTAGGCGCTTTCGGTCTCCCCTGGCCGCCGCGTTACACCGTCGATGCCGTCCGGCGACAGGTTGCCGCCGTAGCTTGCGTTATGCAGGTTAAAGGTATGCGAGCCGACTTCGACCGTGCCCGTGGACACCATCTCCCGCAGTTCCTCCCACGTCATCGAGCCGCGCGTCGCGCTGGCCTGCTCCTGCGTGCGGATGTTCCGCGCGATCACCGCGATGATCGCCCGCATGCCGGTCTGCTGCAAAACCGGGTAGGCCAACTCATAATTGGAACGGTAGCCGTCGTCAAACGTAATCATGACCGGCTTTTCCGGCATCGCCGCGCTGCCCTGCCGGATATCCAGCAGATCTTGGGACAGCAGCGATGTATAGCCGAATTCCTGCAAAAACTCCATATCCAGCCGGAACCGCTCATCCGTGATCGTCATGCTATCCGTATCATTTTCATCTATCGTCAAATCGTGGTACATCAATATCGGCAGGTTGCCCGCAGCCGACGCGCAGCCACCCAAGCACCACGCCGCCAGCAAGCCTGCCGCCACCGTCCGCCGAACCTTTTGGAAAAACCTTTGTCGCATGTTGAAACCTTCCTTTCGGCAACCAGTATACCATTTTTTTTGCCGCTTGTCCACTTTTCCGCCCCTTGCGTGCGCCTGCACAAAAGATTATAATGGATAAGAAAACCAAACAGGCGCGTTCCCGCCGCATACCGCTGCATCCCAGCCCCGGCGGCGCGCCTGTCAGACCGGAGGAAACCACTATGTCCATCGAAAAAGCAAAAGACTGGCTGCGCCAGTTTGGCGCGGACGGGCGCGTGCTCGAATTTGACGCGTCCTCCGCCACCGTCGAGTTGGCCGCGCAGGCCGTCGGCCGCGAGGCGGCGCGCATTGCCAAAACGCTGTCCTTCCGCACAAACGACGGCGTCATCCTGATCGTCGCCGCGGGCGATGTCAAGATCGACAACCCGAAGTATAAAGCCCGTTTCGGCTGCAAGGCCAAAATGCTCGCCTTTGACGAGGTAGAGCCGGAAATCGGCCACGCGGTCGGCGGGGTGTGCCCGTTTGGCATCCACCCGGGCGTGACCGTGTTCCTCGACGAATCGCTGCACCGCTTTGAAACCGTGTTCCCGGCCTGCGGCTCATCCAACTCGGCCATCGAGCTGACCATCCCGGAGCTGGAGAAATTCTCCGGCTACAAGGCATGGGTGGACGTGTGCAAGGGCTGGCGGGAATGACCGTCGCGCTGGCACAGTTCGCCGCCGGGGAGGACAAGCAGGCCAATCTGGAAGCTATCCGCAGCTATGCACAGCAAGCTGCGCAAGCGGACGCATCTATGTTATTTCTGCCGGAATACAGCATGTTTTATGCCAAAATAAACAGGCGGTCACGAAACGTACAGGCAGCCGAGCCCCTGACCGGCGCGTTCATGCAAGCGCTTACGCAGACCGCGCGGACACATGGCCTCTGGCTGGCTGCCGGACTATACGAGCAGTCGGACAGTCTGCCTTACAACACGGTCGCCGTGCTTGACGCGGACGGCACGCTGCGCGGCGTACACCGTAAAACGCGCCTGTATGACGCGTTCGGCTACCGCGAATCAGACGAATGCCGCGCAGGCGACGCCCCCTTTACCCCCATCGACACCCCGATCGGGCGGCTTGGTATCATCACCTGTTTTGAACTGCGCTTCCCCGCGCTCGCTGCGGCACAGCGCGCCGCAGGTGCGGACATCCTGTTCGTGCCGGCAGGCTGGGCGGCGGGCGACAACAAGGTGTTGCACTGGCGCACGCTGCTATGCGCCCGCGCGATTGAAAACGGCATGACCGTGCTCGGCGTCGACCAATATGCGCCCGGCCGGTTTATCGGTCACAGCGCCGCGTTCGCGCCGGATGGCACGGCGCTTGGCTCGCTATACGAAGGCTCTGGCCTGCTCACCATTTCATTCTGAAGGAGAAGATTCCGATGCAATTCGATCCCACACTGTACGTCATCACAGACAGTACCTACCACACCACCGAAACGCTGCTGCACGCGGTCGACGAAGCGTGCGCGGGCGGCGCGACGCTCATTCAGCTGCGCGAAAAGGACGGCGGCGGCCGCGACTACCTTGCGCTTGCCCAGCAGGTCAAGGCAGTCACCGACCACTGGAACGTGCCGCTCATCATCGACGACCGTGTCGATGTTGCGCTTGCGTGCGACGCGGCGGGTGTGCACGTCGGCGCAAGCGACCTGCCGGTCGCGGTGTGCCGCCGGCTGCTCGGGCCGGACAAGATCGTCGGCGCGACAGCCAAGACGGTCGAAGCTGCCCAATCCGCCTACGCCGACGGCGCAAGCTACCTCGGCACAGGCGCGATCTACCCGACGACCACGCATGTCACCACCAAGCTGACGCCGGTCTCCACCCTCAACGAGATCTGTCGCGCCGTGCCCATCCCGGTTGTTGCCATTGGCGGCCTGAACGCGGACAACATGGGCGTGCTGGCGGACAGCCCGATTGCGGGCGTCGCCATCGTCTCCGCCGTGATGAAGGCCGACGACCCACGCGCTGCCGCCGCGCACATTCTGGAAACCTTCCGCGCAATGCAGCACAAGTAAGCAAACAGACAAAAGCCCCTCGGAACATCCGTTCCGAGGGGCTGAAGCTGTCGAAAAAATTCGACAGCTCGATAGGGGGTATCCAATACCCCCTATCTACAAAAGCGGTTCCAGAAGAAACCGCTTTTGATACCCCCGGTTTCGCGCCCGATGGCGCGGGTTAAGGGCAAAATTCGAGGTACATGCCCCCGAATTTTGTTATTTCATATCGCTACGCTCCAGCAACTGCACTATACATCAGTTTTTACAAACCAAAGCCCCTCGGAACATCCGTTCCGAGGGGCTTTTGCCTTTAGTTGGTTGCCTGCAAGGGGTAGTCGTAGATTTCATGTCCGCTCTCGAGTGGCGCGCCGTCCACCGTGATCATCACGCTGTCCACACCGCGCGCCTGCACGAACGTATTGACCAGCGAATAAATCAGCATACTCTCTCCG
>DSLFI04101__coassemble_948_pt1 | contig 11620 bp, 7 predicted proteins | sample DSLFI04101__metabat2_low_PE_004 | metagenome-assembled genome bin DSLFI04101 | reverse complement strand
GCGACCGCCTCGAGGATGGCACCCTCATCCTGTGCGCGGCGCAGGCCGTCGAGCGACGCGAGCGCCTGCCGTACCTCGGGCAGCGCGGTGTAACTGCCCTCGGGCAGATAGCATTCGCTTGTTTTCATAAATAGCAGAGCCTCCTTTGGGGTCTGCCTTACTATATGGGCGCGCGGGCGGGATTATGTCTGCGCGCGGATGAGGCTGGGCTTTGCCCGCCGTTTGTGGTATGATAGTGGCAAGCATTCAAACATGCGGAAAGGAGAAATGGGTATGGACGTGCAGGTCGGCGATGTGCTGACGATGAAAAAGCCGCACCCCTGCGGCGCAAAGCAATGGAAGGTGCTGCGCACGGGCATGGATTTCAAGCTCAAATGCCAAGGCTGCGGGCATGAGGTGATGCTGCCGCGCTCGAAAGCCGAAAAAAACATCAAACTGATCGAACGGGAGGGAAAACCGGTATGTTAATCGACGGCAAACAGATGCATTTACAGATTACCAAGGGCGATATCGGGCGGTATGTGATTTTGCCGGGCGACCCGGGGCGCTGCGAAAAGATCGCGCGCTATTTTGACGATCCCCAGCAGATCGCGCAAAACCGCGAGTACACCATCTGGACGGGCAAGCTGGACGGCGAGCCGGTCGCCGTATGCTCGACCGGCATCGGCGGCCCGTCGGCCGCGATCGCGCTGGAGGAGCTGGTCGAGTGCGGCGCGGATACCTTTATCCGTGTGGGCACCTCGGGCGGCATCGTAGACGAAGTCTGCGGCGGCGATATCGTGATCGCAACCGCCGCCATCCGGCAGGAGGGTACGAGCCGCGAATACCTGCCGGTTGAGTTCCCGGCGGCGGCAAACTTCGAGGTCGTCAGCGCGCTGCGCGACGCGGCCAAACAGCTCGGGCTGACCCACCATATCGGCGTCATCCAGTCCAAGGACAGCTTTTACGGCGAAATCCGTCCGGCGCAGCAGCCAATCGCGGATGAGCTGCTCGCCAAGTGGAAGGCGTGGAAGGCGGCAGGCGCACTGACTAGTGAAATGGAAACCGCGGCGCTTTTCATCGTCTCTCAGGTGCTGCATGTGCGCTGCGGCGCGGTGCTCAATGTGCTGTGGAATGCAGACAACGACGAAGCGCCGAACATCCCGCCTGACGCTGCCGAGCGCGGCGTGCGCACGGCGGTCGAGGCGCTGCACATCCTGATACAGGAGGATCGGTCGCACTGACATGGCAAAGCAAAACAAACAGAAACGGGCTGCCGATCTGGGCAAAGACCCGGTCGGCCCGCTGCTCCTGCGGCTGGCGCTGCCGACCATCTGCGCGCAGGTCGTCAACCTGCTCTACAACATCGTCGACCGCATCTATATCGGCCAAATCCCGGTCGAGGGCAAGCTCGCACTGACCGGCATGGGCGTGACCTTCCCGGTCATCACACTGATTTCGGCGTTTGCCGCACTCATCGGCACGGGCGGCGCGCCGCGCGCTTCGATCGCCATGGGCGCAGGCGAACACGAACAAGCCGAGCGCACGCTCGGCACCTGTACCGCCGCGCTGTGGGGGCTGGCCGTCGTACTGACCGCGTTGTTCCTGCTGTTCCAAGAGCCGCTGCTTGTGCTGTTCGGCGCGTCGGCGGACACACTGCCCTACGCGATGCAGTACCTCAACATCTATGTATTGGGTACGATCTTTGTCATGACCGCGCTGGGACTGAACGGCTTTATCACCGCGCAGGGCAAATCCAGCGTTGCGATGAAAACCGTATTGATCGGCGCGGTTCTTAACGTTGTGCTTGACCCGGTGTTCATCTTCCTGTTCGGGCTGGGCGTGCGCGGCGCGGCAATCGCGACCGTGATCTCGCAGGCGGTTTCTGCGCTGTGGGTCGTGCGCTTCCTGACCGGGCAAGATTCAACGCTGCGGCTGAAAAAAGCCTTTTTCCGGCTGGATAAACGCCTGCTGTTTCCCGCAATCGGCTTGGGCGCGGCGCCTTTCGTCATGCAATCGACCGAAAGCCTGCTGGCTGTGACCTTCAACGTGTCCCTGCAAAAATACGGCGGCGATCTGGCCGTCGGCGCCATGACCATCCTGACCTCGGTCGCGCAGATGGTGCAAATGCCGCTCATGGGCTTGACACAAGGCGCGCAGCCCATCCTGAGCTTCAACTACGGCGCGGGACGTCCTGACCGTATGAAGCAGACGGTACGTTACAACCTGCTGGGCGCGTGTATTTTCGCATTCGGCGTGTGGGGACTGTCCATGGTCGCGCCGCACACGATTGCGCGCCTGTTCGCGCACGACAGCGCACTGATCGACGAAACCGCGTGGGCGCTGCGCATTTATTTTGCGGTTGGCTTTGTCTCGGCGTTTCAGAATACATTCCAGCAGTGCTTCGTCGCGCTGGGAGAGGCAAAGATCTCGCTGTTCCTTGCCATCGAGCGCAAAATCATCCTGCTCATTCCGCTGATTTTGATTTTGCCGCACTTCTTCGAGGATCAACTCTTCGCGGTGTTCTTTGCCGAACCGGTCGCGGACTTGATTGCAGCCGCAACGACTACCACGCTGTTCCTGATAAGGTTCCGCCAAATCCTGCGCAGCCTGCCCGGACAGACGGAATAAGCCTCCCGGCCATGCATGCCCCCCTTCTCCCACAGCTGTTGACGCTGCGGGCGAGCCGGCGGCCATAGAGACTTCCGCACCTGCAACAATAACAACAAACAGGCCCCGCTGTGGCGAATGCCACGGCGGGGCCTGTTTGCTTGTCGTTATACCTTGTTCATAAATTTTGACGCAGCTTTGGCCATCAGCCGCTTGGTGCCCTTTTCGTCAAACGCGATCTCGAGCAGCGCGTCGCCGCCCATGGGCTTGACCGATACGACCATGCCCGCACCAAACGCCTTATGCTGCACACGGCAGCCGGGCGTGAAATCCGGCAAAGGCGTTTCCGTCTGGGATTGCATGCCCAGCGATGACGCAGACGACAGACTGCGCGCGCGCGTCACCTGCGCGCGGGGCAGGTCGGGATCGGGCTGGGTGGCAGACGCGAACATCCGCCGTGCGACGATGTTGCTGTCCAACAGCTCGCCCGGCATCTCGTCAATGAAGCGCGACGGATGCGCATACTGCGTGCGGCCATACAGCAGACGGCGCTCGGCGCAGGTGAGGTACAGCTCCTCCTTCGCACGCGTCACCGCAACATAGCACAGCCGACGTTCTTCCTCCATGTCCTCCTCGCGCTCGGTTGCGCGGAAGCCGGGGAAAAGCCCGTCCTCCATACCCGCAAGAAACACCACGGGGAACTCCAACCCCTTGGCCGAGTGCATGGTCATCATCAGCACCGCGTCCTCGTCCTCGGCGGTCTGGTCGGCGTCGGTATAGAGCGCCATATTCTCAAGGAAGCCGCCCAGCGTGGGCATCTCGTTCTTTTCTTCATAGTCGACGATATAGGACTTCAATTCTTCGATATGCTCGATGCGGCCCTGTTCCTCGGCACCGCCCTTTTCCATCAGCGCGCGCAGGTAGCCGGACTGGTTCAGCAGCTCGTCGTACAGCTCGGACAAGGAGAGAAACTCGCGCTGCTGGCGCAGGTTTTCCATCATCGTGCCGAACTTCTCCATCGCGGCGGCGCTACGCCCGAGCGGCGCAAACTGCGAGGCGTTCCGCACCACGTCATAGAGCAACATCCCGTTTTCAAGCGCAACCTGTGCGGCGGTCTCAACCGATTTGTCGCCAATCTTACGGGCAGGCACATTGATGATGCGCCGCAGGCGCAGCTCATCCGCTGGGTTTTCCAGCACCCACAGATAGGCAAACATATCGCGCACCTCGGCGCGTGAGAAGAAGTCGCGCCCCTTGTAAACGCGGTAAGGGATGCCGTCGCGGATGAATGCGGCGGCAATGTTATCGCTCAAGACGTTGTTGCGGTACAATACGGCAAAGTCGCCCCAGCGGCGGCCGGCCTCGACGCCCGCGCGGATGGTGTCCGCGATGTAAGCCGCCTCCCCCTCCTGACTGTCGGAACGGTGCAGGTGGATTTTCGAGCCGCCGTCGTGGTCGGTCCACAGCTCCTTGCCCTTGCGGCCGACGTTGTTGCGGATCACCTCGTTGGCGGCGCTCAGAATGTTGCCGGTCGAGCGGTAGTTCTGCTCAAGCCGGATGGTTTTGGCGTTTTTGAACTGCTTTTCGAACTCAAGGATGTTGGTAATCGTCGCGCCGCGGAACTTGTAGATGGACTGGTCGTCGTCGCCGACCACGCAGATGTTCTCGAAATGCCCCGCTAGCAGGCTGGTCAGCACATACTGGGCATAGTTGGTGTCCTGATATTCGTCTACCAGCACATAGCGGAACTGGTGCTGATAGAACTCGAGCACGTCCGGGTTGTTTTGCAGCAGCAGCACGGTTTTCATAATAATGTCGTCAAAGTCGAGCGCACAAGCCTTGCGCATCTCCTTTTCGTATCGCTTGTACACGTCCGCAACCTTTTCACGGAAGTAATCCCCTGCGGCGTCGGCGGCGAACTGCTTCGGGGTCATCAGCTTGTCTTTCGCGCGCGAGATCATGCCGATGACCGTGCGCGGGTCGAAGGTTTTCGGCTCAAGGTTCAGCTGCTTGAGCACATTTGTGATCACACGCTTTTTGTCGTCCTCGTCGTAGATGGTGAACGGCGTATCAAAGCCCAGCAAATCGTTATACCGCCGCAGGATGCGCAGGCAAGCAGTGTGGAACGTGTACGCCCAAACGTCGCTGGCCGCCTGCTCGTCCGGCAGCGCGGCGAGCAGACGCTCGCGCAGCTCGCGTGCGGCCTTGTTGGTAAAGGTGATGGCAATCACCTGCCACGGGCGCGCAGGCTCCATGGCACACAGGCGCAGCGCATGGTCACGGTTCTCCGGCTTGGGATCGGTCAGGTATTCGGTCAGGAACAACAGGTCATCCTCGGTTGCGCCTTCGGGCGCAAACTCGCTCGTCAGCCCCTGACCAAAGCGCAGGATATTGACGATGCGGTTGATGAGCACGGTCGTCTTGCCGCTGCCCGCGCCTGCAAGGATGAGCAGCGGGCCTTCGGTGGTGAACACCGCCTCGCGCTGGCGGTCGTTGAGATGGGCGAAATACCCCTCGATGATCGCGCGCCGCACGGCGGCGTATTTCATGTCAAATTTAGTCGGTTCCATAGGGTTCCTCGTTTCGTTTTGAAGGTTCCCCATCAGTATAGCATAAATGCGGCAAGAAAACAAAAGTTCTATTCATGGGCACACAAAAAAGCCGCCACATGGGCGGCTTTTTTCAAGCGATACCAAAGAGTGTGCATGCGCCGTGTGCGATCAGGCAAAGGGCAATACCGCAGACGGTTGGCAGCGCAACAGCGGCAAGCGTCCATTTGAGGCTGCGCGTCTCCTTCCAGATGGTCAGGCAGGTGGTCGAGCACGGCCAGTGCGCCACCGCAAACAGCAGCGTACACAGCGCGGTGCAGACTGTCCAGCCATTGGCAACCAGCAGGGTGTGGAACGCTGTCAGGTCGGAGAGGTCGGTCAGCGTGCCGGTGGCGAGATAGCCCATCACAATCAGCGGCATCACCAGCTCATTGGCCGGAAAGGCAAGGATGAACGCCAGCAGGATCACACCATCCAAGCCCAGCAGCTGCCCTGCGGGGTCAAGCAGGGCGGTCAGGTGGGTGAACACCGACGCGCCGCCGATGTCAACATTCGCCAACAGCCAGATCACCCCGCCCGCAGGCGCGGCCACAGCCGCCGCGCGGCCCAGCACGAACAGCGTCCGGTCGAGCACGCTGCGCACAATCACCTGCCCGAGCTGCGGGGCGCGGTAGGGCGGCAGTTCGAGCGTAAACGAGGACGGCACGCCCCGGAGGACGGTTGCGGAAAGCAGCCGGGACACGCCGAGCGTCAGCACGACACAGCCTGCGATCACGCCGGTCAGCAGCAGCGCGCCACCCGCGGCACTGCCGGCGAAAAACGCCGAACACAGGAAAATCAGCAACGGGAACCGTCCATTACAGGGCGCGAACACGTTGGTGAGCATCGCGATCAGCCGCTCGCGCGGCGAGTCGATGATGCGGCAGCCGGTCACGCCGCAGGCGTTGCAGCCGAAGCCCATACACATGCTTGGGTAAAGAGTGAATGCGGTCCTGCCGCTCCGGCAAACGGTCAGTAATAGCTGGCATACACGCCGAACTGCTCGCGCTCGCAGATGCGGCCGCTTTTGATCGCGTCATATTTGACCGCCCGCACCAGATGCCGCGCGGAGATCGGTTTTTCCTCCATCGCCGCCATGTACGCGGCGTTGAGCAAAATTTGCTTGATTGCGCTGCCGGACAGCGCAAAGGTTTTGGCGAAAAACGCGAGGTCAAGTCCCTCGGCGCGTGGCGCCGCGGGCGGCAGATTCTTTTGCCACAGCCGCAGCCGCATCGCCTCATCCGGCATTTCAAAGCGCACCGTATAGGTGATACGCCGCATGAAAGCGGGGTCGAAGTTGTTGGATAAATTGGTCGCCAAAATCGTCATGCCGTCGTATGTTTCGATCCGCTGCAAAATATATGCCGTTTCCGCGTTGGCGTGGCGGTCGTTTGAGCTGGTCACCTCCGTGCGTTTGGAGAACAGCGCGTCCGCCTCGTCGAAAAACAGGATGACGTTTGATTTTTGCGCGGAATCAAAGATACGAGCGAGGTTTTTCTCGGTTTCACCGATATATTTGTCCACCACTTGGCTCAGGTCGACGCGATACAGCTCCATGCCGATATCGTTTGCCAGCACCTGCGCCGCCATGGTTTTGCCCGTGCCGGGTGGGCCGTGCAGCAGCACGCTCACGCCGCGGCCATAGGTCACCTTGCGGCGGAAGCCCCAGTCCTCCTCCACGCACCGGCGCAGGCGCATCCGCGCGCCCGCCAGTTGCAGCAAGCTGCGCTGCTCATCGGGCAGCTCGATATCATCCCAAGTGAACGTGCTTTGCAGGCGCTGGGCCAGGCCGTCGATGTGTACCGAACGGTTTTGCATCACCGCTTGGGACAGCATCGCGTCGGTTACCTGCGCCTGTCCGCGCGCAGCGGCAAGCGTCATCGCGCTGAACAGGCTGCGTCGGATTTGGTCGGGCGTCAGGTAATAGCGGCTGGCGTAGGCGGTGAGCGAAATATCATCCGCCAGCGGGCATGGCTTTGCATAATACTGCCAGATCTGCTCGCGCTGGGTAATATCAGCCTCGCCCAACTCGAGCGTTACCACATGCGCGCGCGGCAGGACACGCGGCAGCTCATCGGGCGCCGCTGTGACGCAAACGATCGGCACGCGCGTGGCCAAGGCGTCCTCCAGCCGCCGGAACGCTTCCGCCTGTTCTGGCTGCAACGCACCGCGCACCTCCAGATGGACGGCGCTTTCGGTAAGGTAGGCTTCGGTGGTGATCTCGTCGAGCAGCGCCTGTCCGGCGCGCTCGTCTTCCGGCAGGCGTTGCACATCGACCGACAGGAAGGGAAGCCCGGTCTGCGCGCTGACCGTGCGCAGCAGCAGCTTGCGCCCCGTGCCGGGCGCGCCGATCAGGTGCACCAGCAGCTGGCCGCCCTTTTCCCCCACCTCGCCGATCAGGCGCAGCAAGGCGTCCCGCGTGGCGGTGTGCAGGAACAGCTCGTCCAGCCCGTCCGGGTTCAGGTAGTGCAGGATGCCGTCGGGCAGCGTAGGCGGCGGTTCCTGCCCGAGCAGGAACGCGGCCACGCGCGGCCGCAGCCGCAGCGGGGAGGACAGCAGCGTATCCCCGGCCGGCGGCAAGAAACAGAATCTTCCCTCCTGCCCCCATGGCGGCTGTTGCTCCACGTTACCGCCCGCCGCGGCGTACAGTGCCTGCGCCAGCCCCAGCGTCGGGTGGACGGCGGTCGTGCTGTCCTGTAAATAGGAATAGACCATCTCGTACTTGCGGTCGGCCTGCACCGAGGCGGCCAGCAGCAGGCAGAAGCTGCCGAACGTATCCAGCCCGAAGGCGGCTGCCACCTGTTGCAGCGGCAGGATGCGTCCGGCGGCGACCGTCAGCACCTCGCGCTGTTCGATCTGCTGCCACACGGCCTGTAGTCCGCCAGATGGCGGCTGCGGCGCGGGCGTCTGCCCGGACAGGAAGGCCTGCGCCTCCTGCTGCGTCATCACCATGCCGCGCCGGTAGTGCGGGCCGCCCGCGGCGCAGAACTGCCGCAGCAGCGCGTCCAGCGCGGCCAGGCAGTGCGCCAGATGCTCCTGCGCGGAAGCGTATGCTTTCATGTTTTGCTCCCCCTTCCGTCGTGCATAGATGGGAATACCGCACCGCCTGCGCGATGGAGCGCCAAACGGTGCGGTGGTTTTTTAGCCGAGAAGTTGATCCAGCGGCTTTTTCTTTTCCAGCGCGGAAGCGATTACGCCATACGCTATACCGTACTCCGATTCCAGCCCATACTTCTTCAAAAGTTCCCTTGCGTTTTCCAGTATATTTGTCATTTCCAGCTTGAACCCTTCCATCCGCTCTCGTTCTGCCTGCATCAGGCTGACTTTCTGCTTTTTGGGAGAATTCTTTACGATTCCGAGGATCTGCAAGCCGCCCATGGCAAAGCGGACAGTGACTTGATCGTGGGTTTTTTCCGCCTCGGCCTTGGCGAGGGCCACCGTCTGGCCATAGCGTGTCTGTAGTTTCTCCCACCCATCTGTCACGGAGTTCAAATCACTTTCCGACATCTGCTGCAAACCTTTGGCCAGGGTTTCCTTACGCACGACCTTCTCTACGTCATTCTTATCCGCCTGCTGCACTTTCTGTTGCAGCCTCTCACACGCTTTTTCTGCAATTACCTGCGCGCTGTCCTCCCCGCCGGCAAACCCTTCCGGGAACAGGCCGAGCAGCGCGGTCTGCATCGCTTCTTTATAGCTCGCTATCTCTTTCCCGATTTCTTCCTCCTTTAGTGTTTCCCCAACAGGCTTATCTTGGAGCGCGCCGCGGATGGCATTCTTGATTTTTGTCACGCGATTGTCGGGCACCATGATCTCAACGATGTTTGTTTTGTGCTGATCGATGTCCAACTTGATTTGGTTGATTGCCTGACCTCTCGTTGCTTTTTTGCGCTGCTCCTGATAAACTGTCTCCGCATCTGTGCCATTTGTAAGGGCGGCCTTGCGCAGCGCGAGACCCAGAAGCATGGTGTGGGCAGAACTCATCTCATTACTTGACAGATGGCGCTCGATCGCGTCTTCCACAGTCACCCGCTTTTTGTTGGCATTCTTATCCGCGCTTTCCTCTTGGCTATCCGCATTATCCGAACCGTCGGTTATCTTCGCTTTTTCCGCTTGCCACGCGGCCCACGCTGCCTGACCCTTGCTGCCATGCAGGCCGGCAAGCAGCTCCTCATAAGCCTCGAGCTTCTGATTCCCCGGCAGCAGGTCGAGCACCGCTAACTGGCCCGTCATATCCAAAAGGCTTTTCCCTTCGATGTTCTGGAGCCAAATGCCGTCCATCTTCGCGTGCATATCCCCGAGCAGAGTCGATATGGAGTCATGCAGGACAGGGGCAAGCGCGCTGCCCGCCAGCTTGCCGCGCACCGCCTCTTCCAGCGCATCGTCCGGCTCTCTGGCCAGCAGCCGCGCCGTTCTGTCGAGGGGAATGGAATCCCTCTCGCCGGTGAACACTTCCGCTGCCTCCCTCTCGTCCGCATCCATCGGGGTTTCCTGTTCGTCCTCTGCAACATCGTCCAGGGCGGTAAACTTCCCCGCTTGCTCGCCAGCCGCTATCAGGCGATCCCAGTAATTGACAAACGCATCAGGCGCCTTTGAATTCTTAAGCTCACCCACGGCACTCCCCGCCTGCTGCTTAATCTCTTGCAAGGTGTCCGACAGCTTTTCTGCGTTCTCCTCGAGATCCTCTGTGCCGACGCCCAGCTTCACCGTACGGATCACCTGATACTGTTCCAGTGCATTTTCCAGCAATTTCGGCATTCCTTCAACAGTATCTGTCACTGCTTTCGGCCCAAACGGGTTGCTCCAGTCCTTATTCTTGCGGATCTCGCGCCGCCACGAGGAAAAATAGTTCCTCCTGGTCGCAGCTTTTTTGATATCGCGCGAAAAGTCCTGCGGCGCAGGCAGGCCGAGCGCTTCTTTGGCGCCGTCCGGTGTGGCGCCGTCCATTTTAGCGTTGCCGAGTTTGCCCAGCATATGCATCCGTGCTGCATGTTGGAACCAGTAGTTTTCGTCCTTTTCTTCGTCCTTGTCCGATTCCGGCTTGTTCACGATGAGCACGCTCTTGTCATCCTGCATCGCCAGCAGGTTTTCCGCCACATCCGAGGGCGAATAGCCGTGGAACTTCATGCTGCCGCCGCGTCCTTGTTGCAGGGATTCCTGATAGCGCTGCAGCTCCGCTCCGGACAGGCGCATCTTGTCAAAGGCGTTAAAATCGCGCTTTTGCAGCAGGGCCTTCATTTCCGCCGGTTTATTCTTAACTGCGCCCATTGTACGTCCAAACATCTGGAGGAACGCCAGCTTGGCTTTGGCTTTGAGGCCGAAATGCCAGTCGGTTTCCTGAAACGCGCCCTCCACCCCGGGGATGGCGGCCTGCTTTGCAACATTTGCCACAAAGGTGGTGCAGTTGTTGTAAATCAGGTTATAGGGCATACCGGAGTCGTATTTGTCCATTACATTCAGGGCGGCCTTTACCTTGTCCTTGTCGATGGGGAAGCGGCGCCGCACGCTGGCGGATGTGAGCGTGCCTCTATCATTCTGTACCTCACCCGGATAGTCCGTGCGGTGCAGCAGCGCCTCTTCCATGCCGCCGATGCCCGCGCCGGCGCGCGGGTGGAAGCCCACATGGAGGCGCGCACGCCTATACTCATCCGACGGGGTTTTCGCGGTAAATTCCAGCACCGCGGAGGTGTGCCCCGGGTCGGTATTGGCGTCCATCGCTTCACGCGAGCCGACGTTTGGGGTCTCCACCACCACTTCCAGATACGGCTTTTGCCGGATACGCTCCGGTTCGTCACCCTTTTCGCCGCGTTCCCAATCATTATGTTTGTAAAAAACAGCCGGTGGTTGGTATGCCGCCTCGAATGCTTCTTCGTCGTCGGATGTTTCTTCGTCCTCGGATGCTTCCTCATCCTCGAATGCTTCTTCCTCCTCGGATGCCTCCTCCGCCGCAGGCAGCTTCTCCCCGACTGCTTCCGCCCCAAGCTGTGCTTCCGGCTGCACCACGGGCGCTTCCGCCCCGGCCTCGACTTCCAGTTGCCCGGGCTGCGCTTCCTCTTCACCCTTGTTGCCCGCCTGCACCGCGCCCGTTTCCGCCGCGGGCTGCCCGACGGCCGGCTCGGCGGCCGGCTCGCCCACGCCCGCAATCGGCAGCGCATCTTCTTCCAGCTGCTCGTCCTCCGGCTTTTGCGCGACGGCGGGCAGCGCGACCGCACCCTCCGGAAGCGTGCGGTTTTGCTCCTCCGCTATAATCTCACCCCACGTCAGCGAGTGGTTTAACTTCCCAAAGCTGCGGACCGGCGCGCCCCGGTCCTGCAGTTTCTCCGGCGCATTGCCTTGCAGCAGCGCATAGCCTTGGTGGTCTTTGCCTTTCTTGCGGGCCTTCCCCTGCTCACCCGAATGTTTGTGTCTTGCCATGCTGCGCGCCCCCTCCTTTTGCCTGAAGCTGC
>DSLFI04101__coassemble_940_pt1 | contig 11714 bp, 9 predicted proteins | sample DSLFI04101__metabat2_low_PE_004 | metagenome-assembled genome bin DSLFI04101 | reverse complement strand
AGACGCAGGACGCGGAGCTGACCGGCGACTTCGGCCGCTTCATGGGCTGGGCGGACGAGATCCGCACGCTGCACGTCCGCACCAACGGCGACACCCCGCGCGATGCAACGCAGGCGCGCAAGTTCGGCGCGGAAGGCATCGGCCTGTGCCGTACCGAGCATATGTTCTTTGAGCCTGAGCGCATCAAGGCTGTGCGCGAGATGATCATTTCCGATACCGTCGAGCAGCGCAAGGCGGCGCTCGCCAAGATCCTGCCCATGCAGCGCGGCGACTTTGAAGCCATCTATCGCGCGATGGGCGGCCTGCCGGTAACCATCCGCCTGCTCGATCCCCCGCTGCATGAGTTCCTGCCGACCGAAGACGCGGACATCAAGGAACTGGCGGAAGAGATGGGCATCCCGTTTGCAAAGCTCCAGGCCAAGGTTGCCGACCTGCACGAGTTTAACCCGATGCTGGGCACCCGCGGCTGCCGTCTGGACGTCCTGTATCCGGAGATCGCCGAGATGCAGACCGAAGCGATCATCTCCGCTGCGATCAACGTGTGGAAGGAAGACGGCCTCAAGATCACCCCGGAGATCATGGTTCCGCTGGTATCCGAGATCAACGAGCTGCGGTTTGTCAAGAAGGTTATCAAGGCCAAGGCGGACGAGCTGATCGAGGCTTCCGGCCTGAAGATGAAGTATATGATCGGCACCATGATCGAGACCCCGCGCGCGGCTGTTACCGCCAACGAGATCGCCGAGGAAGCCGAGTTCTTCTCCTTCGGTACCAACGACCTGACCCAGATGACCTACGGCTTCTCGCGTGACGACGTAGGCCGCATCCTTGAAACCTACTTCGAAAAGAAGATCCTCGAGTCCGACCCCTTTGCCCGCCTCGACCAGGCTGGTGTTGGCAAGCTGATCCGCTTTGCTGTAGCGGAAGGCCGCCGCACCCGTCCGGACATCAAGCTGGGCATCTGCGGCGAGCACGGCGGTGACCTGTCCTCCGTCGAGTTCTGCCACAATGTCGGCCTGAACTATGTTTCCTGCTCGCCTTTCCGCGTGCCGATTGCCCGCCTTGCAGCGGCGCAGGCCTGCGTTAAGGAGCTGGGCAAGGCGTAAGCCAACTGTCCCTGCGAACAAACAGCCCCGCTGCGGCTTTTGCCGTGGCGGGGCTTTGCGTCGCTTGCGCAGGTTGCGGGGCGGGTGACAAATATGATATAATCAATGCAGTTTAGCAAAGAGGGGTACGAACGATGAAAACCTATCTCAACCAGATTTCCGGCATTGACGACGCGATTGTGTCGATGTTTATGAGCAAGCGCTCGTGGACGCGCGAAAAGGAGCTGCATATCCGCGAGGTCTGCCGCACGGTGTTGCGGCCGGACGGCGGTTTGAAGGACTACGACGAAACACAGGCGGCAGCCTTCGCCGAATTTGACGACTGGCTGGACAAGCTGACCAAGTGGGGCTGGAAGCACACGACCATGCTGCGGTTTATCGACATGTCGGTCACGGTAGAGGGGCTGCACCGCGCCGGACAGGACGATTGGGACGCGCACGCAAAGCGGTTCAATAACCGCATCATCCGATCGAGCACGCGGCTGGCATCGTTCTCCTATGAAATGTCCGACTGGTACGAGGGCAAGATTATGCCGACTGACCTCGCCTTACAGGCGCTCGGCCTGTCCGTGCCGGAAACCTTTGAGCACGACGGCGTGCAGTACGTCAAGGCGGTAAACGGCTACATCCGCGCGGATATGGCCGACGACCCGGATGTCAAGCGCGGGCTGTACATGCTCAGCATCCCGAGTAACTTTATCTTCAAGATCGACCTGACCGAGTGGGGACATGTGTTCAAGGAGCGCAACGCCAAGGGCGGGGCCAACCCCGAGGTCAAGCAGTGCTGTGAGAGCATCGCCGATCAGATCGAACAGTTCCACAGCCGCTTTAACCGCGACCTGTTTTGGAAAATCCTCAACTAAAGCACAAGCCCCGCGCCGCTTATCTGCGGCGCGGGGCTTTCAAGTTGTTGCAATTGGCAGGGGACAGGTCAGCCCAGTTGGTTGTAGTCCGCGTCCGTGACCGCTTCCAGCCACTCGTTTTTGCAGCTTTCGCCCGGCACTTCGAGCGCCAGATGCGAGAACCAGCTATCCTTTGCAGCGCCGTGCCAGTGTTTGACACCCGTCGGGATATTGACCACATCGCCCGGCTGTAACGCCTGCGCCGGCTTACCCCATTCCTGGTACCATCCCTGTCCGGCCACGCACAGCAGGATCTGCCCGCCGCCCTTGGCGGCGTGATGGATATGCCAGTTATTGCGGCATCCCGGCTCAAAGGTCACATTGTATACCCCAACCTGCTCCGTTGAGAGCGGATGCAGGTAGCTTTGCCCGACGAAATACTGCGCAAAGCCGTCGTTGGGTGCGCCGATGGGGAAAACCATCTCGCGTTGGTGCTGTGCCTTGCCGTCCGTGCCTTCGTCCTCGGCCCAGACCTCCTTTGCCATGCGGAACGCCGTCCATGCCTTGGGCCAGCCTGCGTAGAACGCCGCGTGCGTCAGAACCTCGGCAATTTCCTGTCGGGTCAGGCCGTTCTGTTTGGCGGTGGCCAGATGGTACTGGAAGGAGCTGTCCACCAGACCTTGCGCCATCAGCGCGACCACGGTTACGAGCGACCGGTCGCGCAGGGAGAGCTTATCCTCCCGGCTCCAAACCTCGCCGAATAAAACATCATCATTGAGCTGGGCGAATTTGGGCGCGAATGCACCCAACGTATCCCGGCCTGCCGTTTGTTTTACTGCCATCGTTGCTTCCTCCTCGTTTCCTGTTAATGGACGACCGTCCGCATCACACGGGCGGGTACGCCGCCCACGACGGTGTTTGCCGGTACATCTTCTGTCACCACCGCGCCCGCGGCGACCACAGCGCCGTCGCCAATGGTCACGCCGGGCAGCACCGTGGCGTTGGAGCCGATCCAGACATTCCGGCCGATGCGGATGGGGGCGGGCAGCATGGTCGCGCGTTCGTCGGGGTGCATGTCGTGGTTGAGCGTGGCGAGCACTACGTTATGGCCGATCAGGCTGCCGTCCCCGATGAAAATACCGCCCTGATCCTGAAATTTGCAGCCCATGTTGATGAAAACATTCTTGCCGACCGTGATGTTCATGCCGCAGTCGGTGTGAAACGGCGGGAACAGGCCGAAGCTATCGTCCACCGGTTTGCCGATCAGCTCGGAGAACAGCGCGCGCAGCTCCTCCGGCTCATGGTAGCCGGTATTGATCTGGGCGGTGATGCGCAGCGCCCGCTGGCTGGCGCGGTGCATATATTGGTGCGCCGAACTGCCGCCAACCACCGGCAGACCGCTGCTGAGGTGTTCTAAAAACGCTTCCTTTTCCATGGCTTCCTCCTGTTTGCCTGTTTCGCTACCTGTATTGTAGCACCAAGTCGGTTTCACCACAAATGCCTATCCGGTATACTGTATTATGCTTGCAAGCTATACTGCGGCTGTGCTATGATCGGAGTGATAGGAGGTGGCGCGGATGGAACTGCGCGTACTGCAATATTTTCTCGCGGTGGCGCGGGAGCAGAATATTTCGGCGGCCGCCCAGTCGCTGCACCTGACACAGCCGACGCTATCCCGGCAATTGCGCGAGCTGGAGGATGAACTGGGCAAGCAGCTGCTCATCCGGGGCAGCCGCAAGGTCACGCTGACCGAGGACGGCATGCTGCTGCGCCGTCGTGCGGAAGAAATCCTCGATTTGGTCAGCCGGACGGAACAGGAAGTCATGCGGCCGGATGAGGCGGTCACAGGCGATGTGTACATCGGCACGGGCGAAACCGACGGCGTGCGTCAGCTGGCGCAGGCGGCCAAGCGGGTGCAGCAGGCGCATCCGGGCGTGCGGTTCCATATCGTCAGCGGTGACGCGGTTGACGTGTGCGAGCGGCTGGACAAAGGGCTGCTCGACTTCGGCGTGCTGCTGGGGGATATCGACCGGACACGGTACAACTATATGGTGCTGCCGATGAAGGATGTGTGGGGCGTGCTGATGCGGTGCGACAGTCCGCTGGCCGGGCAGGCGACAGTATCGCCGGAACAGTTGTGGGATAAGCCGCTCATCCTGTCCCGGCAGGCGGATAACAAAAGTGGGCTGTACCGCTGGCTGGGCAGGGAGCCGACGCAGCTGCATACGGTTGCCACCTACAACCTGATTTATAACGCCTCGCTCATGGTGGACGAGGGCATGGGCTATGCTTTCACACTCGACAAGCTGGTCAATACCGAGGGCAGTAACCTGTGTTTTCGGCCGCTGCGGCCGCGGCTGGAACTGGGTATGCATCTGGTGTGGAAGAAATCACAGGTATTTTCCAAAGCGGCCGCGCTGTTCCTGAAAGAGTTGCAGGCGCATCTGGCCGATGAGGGAGAATCGTAACCCGTCCCGCAGCAACCGCTGTCATCTCCATTTGGCAAATAGAATGGCCGGATAGGAAGATTGGGGCTGGCAGGGCGGTAGGGGATATGTTATAATCATAGCAAAGCATACCGGCAACGCCACACCTTGCAAACCGCCTTGGCCCAATGATGCGGCAACGCCGGCGACACACGCCATGTGGGGTCCCGATTGGGATATGGGGGCAGTGCGCGATGAAAGATCGTATGAAAAATGTTGGGCTGACGGTTTTAACGGTGATCGGCATCATTTTGGTGCTGATTTCGATCTATGGATTGCTGAAAAACCTGTTGGGGGATAAGTTTACGGTCAGCGCGGCGGACGGCCTGCGGGAGCAGACGACAAGCCAGCCGGCCGGTGCGGACACGCCGGAGCCGGACGATACACCGGATCAGATATCGGAAGACCTGTGCCAGCCGGGGGATAACCCGGATATCGACGATGCGATCTATAAGGAACTGAGCCGGGTGATGAATGAAACGGCGTTTGCCTACCGTAATACCGAAAACGGTCATAAGGGCTATGCGGGCGAGCACCGCGCCAGCTTCACCAACCGCACGGGCGTGGATTTTGAAACGCTGCAATTGCAGGTTTCGCTCTATCAGCTGGATGACCCGAAACAGTATAAAGGCACCGCCAATATCCCGGATGAGCCGATAGAGGTGCATGATGCGTACATGGGGCCGCTGGCCGCAGGGGAGACGGCTACCCTGTCATTCACCGCAGACACCGAAGCGTACAATTATTTCCTGTTTGGTTATGGGTATAGCCTGACGGAAGAATGAAAACACGAGATGGAGCATGCAGCCGCCCCGGCAACCGGGGCGGCTTTTTGTATATGGCCGGTTGCAGATGGAAATGATTTTCGTTCTGCCGTGGCATACTAAAGGTATGATTGGAAAGGTGGAGGCAGGATATGAAAACATTGTATTACGGCGGGGCGATCCGCACATTGGAGTCCGACAGACGGGCGGAAGCATTGTTGGTCGAGGATGGGACGATTGCCGCGGTGGGGGATTGGGAGCAAATCCGCCCGCAGGCGCGCGGGGCGGAGACAGTCAATCTGGATGGGCGTGCGTTGCTGCCCGCCTTTCTCGACGCGCACAGCCATTTTTCCGGCGCGGCCTATGCCATGCTGCAAGCGCCGCTGGGGGAGGCGACGGATTTTGCCGGGATTGGGCGGGCGTTCGCGCGCTTTTTGGAGGAAAATGCGGTGCCGGAGGGGCAGTGGGTAGTCGGCCGGGGGTATGACCAGACCGTGCTTGCGGAGGGCCGCCACCCAACGCGCGAAGTGCTCGACCGGGTTTCCACCACGCACCCGATGATGGCCGTGCATCAGTCCGGGCACATGGGCGTATTCAATACGCGCGCGCTCGAGCTGCTTGGCGTGACGGCGGATACGCCCGCGCCTGCGGGCGGCATGATCGGCAGGGAAAACGGCAAACTGACCGGCTATATGGAGGAAAACGCTTTTTTGCAGTATCAGCAGCATGTGCCGTCGCCGTCACTGGACGATTTGCTCGACGCCTGCCGCCGCGCACAGCAGATGTACGCATCCTATGGCATCACGACCGTGCAGGAGGGCATGCTGCCCGAGGGACTGTTCCACCTGTACTATGCGCTGCTTGAGCGGGATGTGCTTGCGCTCGATGTCATCGCTTACGCAGGCATGGATGCGTTGGATACGGCGCTGCGTGCGTTCCCGTCCGCTGTGCGGCGGTACGACCGGCATTTCAAACTCGGCGGCTGCAAGCTGTTTTTGGATGGGTCGCCGCAGGCGCGCACCGCGTGGCTGCGTGCGCCCTATGAGAACGCGCCGGACGGTGATTGCGGCTATCCGGCAATGGATGACGATGCGCTGCGGCAGGCGCTCGAGACCGCCTATCAGCGCCGGATGCAGCCGCTGGTGCATTGCAATGGCGACGCGGCGGCGGCACAACTGCTGCGCGTTGTGGACGGAATCGAGCGGGCGCACCCGGATTTCCGCGACCTGCGTCCGGTGATGATCCACGCGCAGATGCTTGCGCCCGACCAGATGGACGATATGGCGCGGCTGGGCATTATCCCATCCTTTTTCATCGCGCATATTCACCGCTGGGGCGACGTCCACCTGCGCAACCTCGGCGGAACGCGCGCCGCGCACCTGAGTGCGGCGGGTTCGGCGCTGCGGTGCGGCCTCCCGTTCACGTTCCATCAGGATACGCCTGTACTGCCGCCCGATATGCTGCACAGCCTTTGGTGCGCAGCCGCACGCCGCACGGCAAACGGTGTGGTGCTGGGGGAAGCCGAGCGTATCCCGGTATCGGACGCGCTGCGCGCGGTGACGGCAAACGCCGCGCACCAGTATTTTGAAGAACACAGCAAGGGCACATTGCAGCCGGGCAAGGCCGCCGACCTTGTGCTGCTCGATGCCGACCCGCTGGCCGTCCCGCCTGACCGGCTGCGGGCTATCCGCGTGCTCGAAACCATCAAGGATGGCAAGACCGTATTCCGCGCGTAAGGGACAGAAATCCCTTGCGCGCGGCCTGCTCGGTGTCGTATACTAAAGGTCAGAGTACGCAGGACAGGAGAGAGCGACATGAATATCACCAAGGGCGACGTGCTTGAGCTGCGCCGCCGTTTGAAAAAGACCGAATGCACCTTTGGCCGCATGTGTGGCTGCTATGTCAACAGCGGCAAGCAGGTCGTATTGAAGTTTACGCAGGATTTTTCCGAGCTCGAGGAGGACGAGTATTTCAAATACCTTGAGATTGCCAAGAAAACGCTGTCCGGCACGCTGGGCAGTAACCTGCTGGAATTGGAATTTGCCCGCGATGAACAGGCAACCGAGCACCAGAAGTACCTGCTCGCCCTCAAGGGCAGCAAGCTGGCCAATGAGGAACTGCTCGACCGGCTGTATGAACAGGTCATCGAGCAGTATGCCTATCCGGGCAATTACTTAATTTTGGTCTACCATGATGTGTACGACGTGCCGAGTAAGGCGACCTCGGGCGAGGAGCAGGATGAGTCCGAGGAAATCTACGAATATATGCTGTGCGCGGTTTGTCCGGTGGAGCTGTCCAAGCCCGCGCTGGGCTACCGCGAGGACGAGAACCGCATCGGCGCGCGTGTGCGCGACTGGGTGGTCGGCCTGCCTGACCTCGGTTTTGTCTATCCGGCGTTTGTAAACCGCGGCAGCGATGTAAACGCCGTGATGTACTACGTCAAAACCGGGAAAGGCTCGCATCCCGAGCTGATCGAAAACGTGCTTGGCTGCGTGCCGCAGCGCACGGCGGCCGAGGACAAGCAGGCGTTCCGCAGCGTGGTGTGCGATGCGTTTGGCGATGACGAGGAGCAGGCCGACGCTGCCTTTTTCCAGATCCAGAAAACCATCAGCGGCATGGTGGCCGAGCGGGAGGAGGACGAGTCGCTGCCGCCGGTCAGCCTGACGGCGGAAACGCTGTCCGGCCTTGCGCAGGAGGCCGAGGTGCCCGAGGCGGTGCGCACGCAGATCGAAAAAACCTACGCGCATGTGTTCGGCGATACGCCGCCGGTGGCGGATAACGTGCTCGACAGTAAGCTGGTCGAGCAGGGCACGGCGCGCGCGCATACGGCGGCGCTCGAGCAAAAGGTCGCGGTGCTGCAACAGGAACTGGCCGCGCAGGCGGCTGCCCGTGCGGATGCGGATGAGGACGCGGATGAAGCGCCGTGGCGCGAGGAGACTGGAATCGAGCTGCATGTCCCGCAGGAGCGGGCGGGGCGCATCCGGACGGATGTGGTCGACGGGCAGAAGTGCCTGCTCGTGCCGCTTGAGGAAGGCGAGCACGCGCGCATCAACGGCGTGGAGCAGACGCTGTAAGGGCAGGCCGGGGACGCTGTCCTTTGCAATGCAGACAAGACGGGGCGGGAAGCCCCGTCTTTTTGCATGCAAATGGGAGAAAAATAGCGCGTTTGCCGTTTTTTGACCGAATATCATTGAATGCGATGGGGAATGTGTGCTATAATGCCAATATCTAAGGTTTTTTTGGAGCGTAGCAATATGGCTGATAACAAAAACAAACGTCGTCCCCCGCGGGAGGACGACGGCACGCTGGTCGAGGGGCGCAATGCGGTGCTCGAAACGCTGCGCGCCGGGCGCGCGGTCGATAAGGTCTTTGTGGCCGAGGGCGCGCGCATCGGTGATGTTGCGGCGGAAGCGCGGCGGCATGGCGTGCCGGTGGTCACCTGCGACCGCCGCAAGCTCGACCATATGAGCCCGACGGGCAACCATCAGGGCGTGATCGCGCAGGCGGCCGCGCAGGAGTATGTCTCGCTGGACGATATCTTCCGTGTGGCACAGGAGCGCGGTGAAGTACCGCTCATCGTCGTGTGCGACGGGATTGAAGACCCGCATAATCTGGGTGCGATCATTCGCTCGGCCGAAACGGCGGGCGCGCATGGGGTTATTATCCCCAAACGGCGCGCGGTCGGTTTGACCGCGGCGGTCGCCCGCGCGGCGGCGGGTGCGCTGGCCTATGTCGGCGTACACAAGGCAAATAACCTTGCCGCGGCGCTCGACGAGCTGAAGGAGCGCGGTGTGTGGCTGTTCGGCGCAGAGGCGGACGGCACGGTTGGCCTGTATGAGGCAGCCTTTGACCGCCCGACCGCCATCATCATCGGTTCGGAAGGGCAGGGACTGAGCCGCCTGACACGGGACAAATGCGATTATATCGTCAGCATCCCGCTGCGCGGCCGGGTCAACTCGCTCAATGCATCCAACGCAGCGGCGGTATTGCTGTTTGAAGCGGTGCGCCGCCGCACGCAGGGCGAATAAAGGAGGCAGACGGATAACGATATGGACAGAAAAGACGAAACCATGAACCTTGAGGCGATCAAGGCGATGCTCAGCGACGTGCCGGACGACCCGGAGTTTGATCTGGACGCGATCATTGCCGAGGTGGAAGGCAGCGCGCCGCCTGCGTCGCGCGTAACCCGTCCCGCGCCCGAGCCGGTTGCAATGCCCAAGGTTGAACCGGCACCCAAGGCAGCGCCGGTTGCGCCACCGAAGGCGGAGGCCGCGCCCAAGGCAGCGCCGGTCGTGTCTCCCAAGGTGGAGGCAGCACCCCAAGCCGCGCCGGCGAAAGCAACTGTGGCCGCAATGCCGGAAGCAGCGGAGCGGGCGCAGACCGCACCGCGCACCGCGCCCAAAACACGTCCGGCGCGCAGTGAAGCGTCGGAAACATCCCGGATTCCCGACCTGACTGCGCTTGAGGAGGAAGAAAACGCCGCGCGCGCCGCGCGGATTGCCGCCCGGCAGGCGCGTGTGAACGCCCGGCTGGAACGTGCGAACGCACGGCAGGAGCGTATCGCAGCCAAGGCGGCGGCGCGTCAGGCGAAACGCGAGGCCAAACTCGCCGCCAAGCAGGGTTCGGTGGACGGGGAAGAATTTGACGATATCCCCGACCTGCCTGCGGATTTCCAGCCGCCGATGCAGGCGGCCAACGCCGCGGCAAATGCGCCCGGCAGCCCGGCTGCTGCGTCGCGTGCCCACGGACAGAAAATGACGCGCAAGGAGGCGCGTGCCGCCCGCCTTGCGGCCGAGCAGGCGGAGGAAGAAGAAGAAATCGAGTTGCGCGACCCGGCGCAGGCCGCCCGCGTGTTCAAACGGCGGGCAAAAGGGTTGTCCGTGCGGTCGACGATCGTGTTGTTGCTGGCGGTTGCCGCCGCGTACATCAGTCTGGCACCCAGTTTTGATGTGCTACCCATCCCGGCGGTGCTCCATGTCGTGGATAACCCGACGCTGGGCATTGGCGCGCTGCTGCTGTTGCAATTCCTTGCGCTGTTCATCGGTATCGACGTGTTTGGCATGGGCTTTTATAACCTGCTGCACGGTATGCCGGACCGCGCTTCGCTGGTGTCCTTTGCGGTGCTGGCGTCCCTGCTGCACGGTGCGTCGATCATCGTGTTCGATAACCAGTCCGGCGTCAGCGTGCCCTATCTGGCGGTCAGTATTCTGTTGCTGTATGCGGCCATGCGCGAGGAGCGCGGCCGTTTCGCCGCGCGGGCGCGTGCGTATCAGGCAATCTGCTCGGCTGAGCAACCCGCCGCGGTTTATAGCCATTATGATGCGGCGGACGATGTGTGCCGCGCGGTGAAGGGGCCGCTGTTTGACGAAAAGGCGTTCCTGACCGAGATGGAGCGGCCGGATACGGTCGACCGGTTCTCGATGATCTATGTGCCGGTCGCGCTGGCGGCGGCGATCATTTTTTCGCTGCTGGCTTCGGTCGGACGTGGCGAACCGGTGCGCTTTTTCTGGGCGTTCTCGGCGATTCTGTCGGTTTCCGCACCGCTCGGCCTGCTGTGTGCCTTCGGTGCGAGTTATAAGAACGTCTCCCGCCGTCTGCTGGCCTCGGGCGCGGCGATTGCGGGTGCGCGTCAGGCTAACCTGCTGCGCGGCACCGAGGAAGTGGTGCTGACCGAGAACGACCTGTTCCCGTCCGGTTCGATCGCCCTCGAGTCGTTGCAGAATATGGGACGCCTGTCGGACGACAAGGTGCTAGCCTGTGCGGCGGCGCTGGCGGACGCGGCGGGGCTTGAACTTGGCCGTGTGCTGACCGATGCCACGCGCGAGCGCTACGGCGTGACCATGACCGCGCGCAACGTCAAGGCGGTCGAAGGCGGTATCACGGGTGATATCGGTACGACGCGCGTCGTGCTGGGTACGGCGGCGCTCATGGTCAAAATGGGCATCCGTATCCCGACCGGGCAGGGTGAGCAGGTATGTACCTATCTGGTGACGGACAATGTGCTGGCCGGTGTGCTGGCATTGCGCTACCAGCCGACCAAGCTGACCTACCGCGCGATGCGCCTGATGCGCCGCATGCATATGAACGCGTCGCTTGCGGTACGCGATTTCAATATTTCCCCCGCCATGGTAGAGGCGGAGTTTGATCTGCGGCGCGGCTTTGCCGACCAGCCCGATGCGGACGGCGTAACGCGCCTGCTGGACCCCAATTATGCGCAGGGCGACGCCCCGGCGGCCATCCTGACGCGCGAGGGTGCCGGCGCGCTGATGCAGGTGCTTCGCTGCGCGGATAAGCTGGCGGGTGCGGTGCGCTCGTCGCTGACGCTGGGAGCGTTCGCCGGTATCTGCGGCATGCTGATCGTGGCGTATTTGGTGGCACAGAACGCGGTCGACGCGCTGCCTGTGCTGCACCTGCTGCTGTATGTGCTGATTTGGTACGTTCCGGTGTTCCTGATTACCCAGCAGACGCATTGAGTAGCAGATCGTACATGAAGAAAAAGTACAACAGGCGGCGCCTTGC
>DSLFI04101__coassemble_932_pt1 | contig 11820 bp, 10 predicted proteins | sample DSLFI04101__metabat2_low_PE_004 | metagenome-assembled genome bin DSLFI04101 | reverse complement strand
TCGGGCCCATATCCGGGCCGGAGATCTCCAGACGCAGCTGGTCGCACTCGACCTGCGGCAACGTCTTGACCTGTCCTTCCACGCCCATCTTTTCCAGCAGACCGGTGATAAAGTCGGTTGCAAGGGTTTCCGCCTTTTTCATGCACTCCTCGGACACCGGAATCAGCTCGCGTTCCTTGGGTACGGACGGGGTGATCGGCCGATCCTCGCGCGGGCGGCGCTCACGGCGGCCGCCGCGCTCACGGCGCGGACGCTCCCGACGGGGCGGGCGCTCGATCTCCAGCTTTTCCGGCACAAAATCCGCAGGCGCAGCCTTGACCAGACGGGGGGTATCGTCCTCATCGGTGATGGAGAGCTTTTGCGGCTTTTCTGCCTTGGGCGCCGGGGCGGGTTTATCCGCATGGCGCGGCTTTGCAGGCTTTTCCGCTTTTTTCACAGGGGTGTGGACGGGTTCGGGCGCCTTGACCGGCTCATCCGGCACTTCGTACGTCACGCGCACACGCGCGGGCGTAGCGCCAATACCGAGAAAACCCTTCTTACCGTTATCCAGCACCTCGACAGATACGTCGTCGCGATCCAAACCGAGCTGCTTCAGCGCCGCGGCAATCGCGGCATCGCGGTTTTCGCCCGTGGTTTCAATGAACTTCTGCATGGATTATTTTGCCCCCTTCTTTTTCTTGGCGGCCTTTTCCTTGCCTGCCTCGGACGCTGCCACAGCGGCACGAGCTTTTTCCGCCTGCTCAATCTGGGCAGCCTTGTGCGCGGCACGCTTTGCTTCCTTTTCCTCAGCCGCAAGCGCGCTTTCCTCGGCATCCTTCTTTTCCTTCTTACCGCGCAGGTAGGTCGTCAGTACGATTTCCTGCACGCAGGTGAACACGTTGTTGAAAATCCAGTAAATGCCGATCGCGCCGGGCAGGATAAAACCAAAGTAGAGCGACATGAGCGGCATCATGATGTTGAGCATGCGCATCTGGCCGGCCGCCGCGCTGTTCTGCGTGTTCTGCATCTTCTGCATCACATAGCTGGACAGGAACGCGGTCGCGCCCGACAGGATCGGGATAATCCAGATGATACTCGGGTCGGTGATTGACGGGGTCTGCGCAAGGTTCAAACCAAGGAAGCTGAAATCAATGTTGAGCAGCTGGCCTGCGCCATCGGTGATCGCGGTGACCGAATCCGGCCACACGCCGCCGTTCTGCATAAACAGATCGCCCAGCTTTTCTGCAACCGTGATCTGACCGTAAAAACCTGCCGTTTCCATATTGACGCCTACCAACTGCGCCAGCTGGCTGATAACCTGATCGCCAAAGCCCATCATAAATTTCAGCGGCTGCTGTACGGCATAGTACAGGCCCATCATCACGGGCAGCGGGATGAACTGCGGCAGGCAGCCCGACATCGGGTTGACGCCGTGGCGCTCATACAGCTTCTGCATCTCCTCGTTGAGTTTGACGCGGTTATTCGCGTACTTTTTCTGCAACTGCTGCATTTCGGTGTTGAGCGCGCTCATTGCGAGCATATTCTTTTTGCCCTTGATGGCCAGCGGGATACAGACCAGCTTGACCAAAAGCGCAAACAGGATGACCGCAAGGCCGTACGAACCGACATGCTCAAAAATCCAGAGCAGCAGCAAGCCGAGCGGCCTGACGATGACAATTCCGAAAATTTCTCCCATATAAACCTCCGTAAGGTTATTTTTCAAATCAGACCGGAAAACCGGCCGCCTCCCCTTTTACGGCACGGGGTCGTAAGGCCCGCGTTTGGAAAACGGGTGACAGCGGCAGATGCGTTTGAACGCCAGCCAGCCCCCTTTGAGCGCACCGTATTTCTCAATCGCCTCGATCGCGTATTGCGAGCAGGTAGGGATATAACGGCAGCAGGGTGGTTTGGCCGGCGAAATATGACGGCGGTAAAAACGGATCACCGCCAGCATCGCGCGCTTCATGGCTGCGCCGCCGCGATTTTGTTTTCTTTCAAAGCACGCAGCAGCGATTTTTCGATTTCCCAGTAAGTCGCGCCCACCGCGCGGCCACGCGCGACGAGCACAAGGTCAACACCTGTGGCAAACTCCCCCTCGTGTAGACGGTAGGCTTCGCGGAACAGGCGTTTGACGCGGTTCCTTTGCACCGCGCCGGCCAGCTTGGCGCTGACCGTCAGCCCCAGACGGTTATAACCCAGCCGGTTCTTCCGGCAGTACAGCACAAGGTGCCGCCCCGCCGACGAAGTCCCGCGGTGATACAATCGCCGGAACTCATGGTTTTCCTTTAAGGATATGGTGTGTTTCATTTGTGTCCCCTCGTTTTTTCCGATGCCCATGAAAAACCGAAGGCAGCGCCCTGACCGGGCGTTGTCCTGACATTCTTTGCATCTAAGTAGGTTGCAAAGCCGACCGTACCGCTTGATACCGGTGGGTAACGGCCCGAATGATATTCACCGGGGCTGCTTTTGCAGCCAGTCCGACGTGCGCGGCAAAAGAAAAAAACGAGCCGCATGCTCTGCGGCTCGTTGCAGTCCCCTTCGCGCCGCCGGCGCGTATTCAACAGAAAAGAAAAGCCCTGTTTTTCTTTTCATCAAAAGGCCGAGCTTTGCCCGGTCTTTTGATACAAGGGAAGAAAAAAGTTTCGCGTGTCGGAACTTTTTTCTTCTTGGGTTTTGTCCGGGTTTTACTCGGCAAAACCCCTCTCGATGAAAACCGTGGTTTTCATCGAAGCACTTTTTTAGTGCGTCAAGCGTGCGCGGCCCTTGGCGCGGCGACGGGCCAGTACCTTGCGGCCGTTCGTCGTGCGCATACGCTTGCGGAAGCCATGCTCCTTGGAGCGCTGGCGCTTCTTGGGCTGATACGTTCTCTTCATTTCCTCGTGCACCTCCCTGTTTGATGGATTTACGGATGGGCACCGGCATACGTCCGGCGCGAGACGCGGGCATATGCCGCTGCCTGTCCGCAGAATATGAGACAATAATTATTATCCTATACAAAGTGGAAAATGTCAAGGATTTTTTGAATTTTCAACATCTTGGGGATAAGTCAAATTTTCATACCACGTCTTGCGATTAGGACGATTAAACCCATCAAATTTTCCCCAATCTGTGCAAAACTGCCGCGGTTGAAACACACGCCGACTTGTGCTATTATGATAGTAACTATGTATCTCTATCGACAGGAGGCGCCCCATGGCCAATAACATACTGGAAATGGCGCTCGAACGCCTGGAACGCGATTTCCCACCGTCCAGCCTTTCGGCGTGGTTCGACGATGCAACGGTTGTTTCATTTGCGGACAACCGTTTGATTTTGCACTCCCCGGTGCAGTTCAAAAAGGAATTTATCGAAAAAAAATTCGTCGACCCGCTGCAAAACGCGCTGGCCGAGCTGACGGGCGACCCGATCACGGTCGTGGTGGTGACAGGCGAGTACACCGCCCCGCAGACCAGCTCCTCCCCCTACGACGACTATACCTTCGAGCGGTTCATCGTCGGATCGAGCAACAAGTTTGCGCATGCCGCGGCACTTGCCGTTTCGCAACGCCCGGCAGCGGAAAATAACCCGTTGTTCATCTACGGTAACTCCGGCCTTGGAAAAACGCACCTGATGTACGCCATCGCAAATGTACTGCGCCGCACCCATCCGGAATACCGCATCATCTATGTCAAGGGCGAGGATTTCACAAACGAGCTGATCACCGCCATTCAGGAGGGCAATGTACAGGCTTTCCGCAACAAATACCGCATGGTAGACCTGCTTCTGCTGGACGACGTGCAATTTATCGCCGGCAAAGAGCGCACGCAGGAGGAATTTTTCCATACCTTCAACGCGCTTTATGAAGCGAAAAAACAGATCGTCCTCACCTCCGACCGGCCGCCCAAGGAGATCAACACCCTTGAAGACCGCATGAAGACCCGTTTCGAATGGGGCCTGCTGGCCGACATCCAGCCGCCCGATTTTGAAACCCGCATCGCCATCCTGCGCGACAAGGCCGCCAAGATGGAGGTCAACCTGCCGGACGACGTATCTACCTACATCGCGGAAAACATACAGGCCAATATCCGTCAGCTGGAAGGCGCGGTGAAAAAAATCAAAGCCATGCACGAACTGATGGGCGAACGCATCACGGTTTCGCTGGCTGAGGAAGCCATCGACGCGCTGCGCACCGAAAACCCCGGCCTGAACCCGACGCCCGAACGCATCATGGAAGCGGTCGCCAACTATTTCTACATCCCGATCGAGCAGATGATCTCACAAAACCGCTCCAAGGACGTCGCCTACCCGCGGCAAATGGCCATGTACATGATTCGACAGGAGCTGGAATACTCCTTCCCCGATATCGCCAAAATCTTCAAACGCGACCACACCACGGTTATGCACGCCTGCAACAAAATCGAGGAAGAGCGCCGCGGTTCACGGGAGACCGAGGACGTCATAAAAAAGCTCCACAACAACATCCGCGGGGAATAAACCTGTCCACAATACACTGTGGATTGCACAAGGACAGGCCTGTGGATAACCTGTCCACCCTGCCAGCCCTGTGGAAGCGTCAACCGCCGTCCACATCCCGCTGTGTACGACATTTCCCGCACCACGTCTGCCTTTTTCCCGTTTATCCCCAATTTCCCCAGCCTCTACTACGACGATAAAAACCTATCCTGTTTTTTCTTCAGATTTGCAAAGAGAGAGGAACCACCGATGAAATTCTCCTGTGAAAAAGAAACACTGCTCAGCCTGATCTCCACAGCCTCCCGCGCTGTTACCGGCAAAAGCGCTATGCCGCTGCTGGAAGGTCTGCTCGTCACCACCGGCACCGACTCCCTTACCATCACCGGTTACGACCTTTCCATGGGCATCCGCACCACCGGTCAAGCCGATGTGGTAGAACCAGGCAGCATTGTACTCAACGCCAAGCTATTTTTTGACATTGTCCGCAAGCTTCCACAAGACGTTGTTTATTTAGAAACCGACGACAAACTGCTGACCACCATCAAATGCGGCCGCGCAGTATTCAACCTCATTGCCACCGAAGCCGACGAATACCCGGCTCTTGCCGAGGTTTCGGCAGAAACCGGCCTTACCATGCCCCAATCCATGCTGAAAAGCATGATCGCGCAGACAATTTTTTCCGTTTCGGACAATGAAAGCAAACCTATCCACACCGGCTGTTTATTTGAACTGGAAGATAACCAGCTCAACGTTGTCGCCGTCGACGGCTACCGTCTGTCCGTGCGCCGCGAAACCGTCACCGGTATTTCCGGGGTGATGAAATTCGTCGTGCCCGGCCCATCGCTGCGCGAAATCGAGCGTATTCTGGCCGATGAGGACGAAACGGTTGAGGTATTCCCCGACCGAAAGAACATCCTGTTCCGCATGGGGAACACCACGCTGATCACCCGCCTGATCGACGGCGAGTTTTTGAACTACCGCGCGGCTATCCCCGCAGAGTTTGAACATGTGGTCACTGCCGACCGGCACGACCTGATCACCTGCATCGAGCGCGTGTCACTGATCGTATCCGAAAAGTTGAAAAACCCGGTTCGCCTGCACTTTGACGGCAATTATGTGCAGATGTCGTGCATCACCGCCGTAGGCAAAAGTTACGACGAATGTCCGTTTGACGGCAACATTGAGGGGCTGGAAATCGGTTTTAACAACCGTTATCTGCTCGACGCACTGCGCGCAGCCGGGGACGACAAGGTGCTCGTCCACCTGAAAGGCGCGCTCAACCCCATTGTCATCACACCGCTCGAAGGCGATAAATATACCTATCTGGTGCTGCCCGTGAGGTTGAAAGCCAATGACTGAGATTAAAATCGACACGGAATTTATCAAGCTGGACGCGCTGCTCAAGTTTGCCAACCTCGTTTCGTCCGGCGGGGAAGCCAAAATTCGCATTGCGGAGGGTGAAGTGCTGGTAAACGATGTGCCCTGCACCATGCGCGGCAAAAAACTGCGCCCGGGTGATACCGTCAGTTTAGACGGGGAAACCGTCAAAATTGTATGAATATCTGCTCTTTGGAACTCGAACAGTTCCGCAATTATGAACAGGCGCGGTTTGTATTCGACCCTGCGGTCAACCTGATCTGCGGGGAAAACGGGCAGGGCAAAACCAACCTGCTGGAGGCTGCGGCCGCCTGCTCGACCATGCGCCTGTTCCGCACGGCGCAGAAAAAGGAAGGGCTGCGGTTTGGGCAGGATCATGCGCGTATTCAAGCGGAATTTCAGGCGCAGGGGCGTGATTTTGCGCTCGAACTGCGCCTTTCGCGCCTAAAATCAATGGAAATCTACAAAAACGACGTGCGGCAAAAACGGCAGGCCGACGCACAGGGGCTGCTCAAAACCGTGCTGTTTTGTCCGGAGGATCTCATGCTTGTGCGGCAGGGCGCGGCGGCGCGGCGGCGCTTCCTCGATACCGCATTGTGCCAGCTGCGGCCGAATTACGCGCGCTATCTGGAGGAATACCACCGCCTGCACGACCATAAAACCCGCATCCTGCGCGACAGCGAGCAGAAGCCCTCACTTTTGTCGATGTGGGAGGATTTTTCACTGCGTATGGCGCATATCGGCGCGCAGATCATCCGTTACCGCGCTTATTACAGCAAAAAACTGCTGGCCGCGGCCGCCGGTGTCTATGCCGATATTGCGCCGCATGAGGCGCTTTCCGGCGTGTATCAAACGGTGTCCTCGGTCACTGACCCTTATGCATCCGCCGGGCAGATCGAGAAGCAGCTGGTCGACCATGTTTTGCAGCACAAACAGGCGGAAATTGCAGCAAAAAGCTGCCTTTCCGGGCCGCATAAGGACGATCTTGTGCTGATGCTGGACGGCCGCAGCGCAGCGTCCTTTGCCTCACAGGGGCAGGTGCGAACCTGCACGCTGTCCCTAAAGCTCGCCGAGCGCGAGCTGTTTTTCAGCGAGGACGGCGAGTATCCCGTGCTGCTGCTGGACGACGTGCTTTCCGAGCTTGACCGTCGCCGGCAGGACTTTGTTTTGAACCATATCGCCGCCGGACAGGTGATGATCACCTGCTGCGAGGACGGCGTATCGGACAAACTGCGCGCAGGCGCGGTATTCTCCATAAAAAACGGTAAAATTGTTTGACCCATTCCATATTTTCGGTACACAAAACGTGGAAAAAGTGGTATAATTATTATACACACCGCCTGTGGAAAAACCGGCGCGGGCGTGCAGATGAAACCGGTAAGGGACAGGGGGCGCACCATGTATCTGCATCTGGGACAGGATTATATCGTACCCTCGCAAAGTGTGGTGGCCGTGTTCGATATGGACACCGCGACTGTCTCCAAACGCACCGCCGCCTTGCTCGAACGGTTGCAGCAGGAAGGGCGTATTTTGGAGATTTACGACGACCTGCCGCGCGCGGCCGTCCTCTGTGAGGATGCGCTGGGCGAAATGCTGTATTTGACCGGGCTGTCGCCGCAGGCGCTGCAGCGAAGGGCGGAGAAAAAATACGCCATATAAAGCTCCGATGGAAATTGCGGCTTTTCCGTAGTTTCCGATTTCATACGCGCTTTGCGCGTTGGTTTTGTTATCGCAATTTCTCGAAAGGAACTCTGGAGATATGAGTGAAGAATTGGAAATCAGGGATGAGATGCTCGACCTGAAGGTCACCGACACCTACGACGAAAGCCAAATTCAGGTGCTCGAGGGGCTGGAAGCCGTGCGCAAGCGCCCGGGCATGTACATCGGCTCGACCTCGGCGCGCGGCCTGCACCATCTGGTGTATGAGATCGTCGACAACTCGATCGACGAGGCGCTCGCAGGCTACTGCACGCACATCGAGGTCACGATCGAAAAGGGCGATATCATCCGCGTGGCGGATAACGGCCGCGGTATCCCCTGTGGCATCCATCCGCAGATGGGCATCCCGACCCTTGAGGTCGTGCTGACCGTGCTGCACGCAGGCGGCAAGTTCGACGGTTCGGGCTACAAGGTGTCCGGCGGCCTGCATGGCGTCGGCTCATCGGTCGTAAACGCGCTGTCGGATTGGCTCGAGGCCGAGGTGCGTGACGGTACGGTCAAGCACTGCATGCGCTTTGAGCGCGGCGTGACGACGGTCAAGATGCACGACGTTCCCTGCACGAGTGAGACCGGCACGACCATCCGCTTCCATGCCGACCCGGAGATTTTCGAGACGACGGTATATGAATTTGACGTACTGGAAAAGCGGCTGCGTGAGCAGGCGTTTTTGAATGCCGGCCTGAAAATCACGCTGCGCGACGAGCGCGACGACGAGCCGGTCGAGGAGGTCATGCACTACGAGGGCGGTATCCGCCAGTTTGTGCAGCACCTCAACCGCGCCAAAAACCCGCTGCACGACGAAGTGATCTACATGGAGGGCAGCCGCGATACCTCGATGGCTGAGGTTGCCATGCAGTACACCGATGGGTACAGCGAGCTGCTGCTTTCCTTTGCAAATAATATCAACACGACCGAGGGCGGCACGCACGAGACCGGCTTTAAGGCGGCGCTCACCCGTGTGCTCAACGAATACGGCAAAAAATACAAGCTCTTAAAGGACGACGAATCCTTCAAGGGCGAGGACGCACGCGAAGGCCTAACCGCCATCATCTCAGTCAAGCTTCAGGAAGCGCAGTTCGAAGGCCAGACCAAAACCAAGCTGGGCAACAGCGACATGCGCACGCTGGTCGACGCGATGGTGTCCGAAAAGCTGATGACCTTCTTTGAGGAAAACCCGCAGGTCGCGCGCACCATCATCGACAAGGCACAGACCGCCGCCCGCGCCCGTGAGGCCGCCAAAAAGGCGCGCGAAATGACGCGCCGCAAGTCGGCGCTCGATTCGGCTTCCCTGCCGGGTAAGCTGGCCGACTGCATCGAAAAAGACCCGACCTATACCGAAATCTACATCGTCGAGGGTGATTCCGCAGGCGGTTCGGCCAAGGAAGGCCGCGACCGGCGGCATCAGGCCATCCTGCCGCTGTGGGGCAAGATGCTCAACGTTGAAAAGGCGCGGCTCGACCGCGTTTACGGCAACGATAAGCTGACCCCGATGATCACCGCGTTCGGCGCGGGCTTCGGCGACGATTTCGACCTTTCCAAACTGCGGTACGGCAAAATCATCCTGATGGCCGATGCCGACGTCGACGGTAGCCATATCCGCACGCTGCTGCTGACCTTCTTCTTCCGCTTTATGCGCCCGTTGATTGAGCATGGGCATGTCTATATCGCGCAGCCGCCGCTTTTCAAGAATGAGAAAGGCAAGGACGTGCGCTATACCTACACCGATGAACAGCAGCGCGCCTGCATCGCCGAAATGGGCGACGGTGTGCGCGTGCAGCGGTACAAGGGTCTGGGCGAGATGGACCCCCAGCAGCTATGGGAGACCACGATGGACCCGGCAAACCGCACGCTGTTGCAGGTGACAATGGAGGACGCGGCGGCGGCCGACGAGACATTTGCGCTGCTGATGGGCGAAAAGGTCGAACCGCGGCGTGAGTTTATCGAGAAAAACGCCAAGTATGTAATGAACCTCGATATCTAAGCCGCATAACGCCAACAATTTCGGAGGCACAGAATGAGTCAAGAATACGAAAACCAAAATATCAAACAGGTCGACCTCGAAAAAGAGATGAAAAAGAGCTACATCGACTATGCGATGAGCGTCATTGTAGGCCGCGCGCTGCCCGATGTGCGCGACGGCCTCAAGCCGGTACACCGGCGCATCCTGTATGCGATGTACGAGGACGGCCTGACCTCGGATAAGCCCTACCGCAAGTCAGCAACGACCGTCGGTAATGTGCTCGGCCGTTACCATCCGCACGGCGACGCATCGGTATACGACGCCCTCGTGCGTCTGGCGCAGCCGTTTTCGCTGCACTACCCGCTGATCGACGGCCATGGCAACTTCGGTTCGGTCGACGGTGATCCCCCGGCGGCTTACCGTTATACCGAAGCCCGTATGGCAAAGCTCGCCAACTACATGCTGGCCGATATCAAAAAGGATACGGTCGATTTTGAGCCGAACTTCGATGAAGAGCGGCAGGAGCCGGTCGTGCTCCCTTCCCGCTTCCCGAATTTGTTGGTCAACGGTTCGTCGGGTATTGCAGTCGGCATGGCGACCAACATCCCGCCGCATAACCTGACCGAAGTAATCGACGGCATCTGCTATGTCATCGACCACCCGGAAGCCGAGATGGACGAGATCTGTCAGTTCATCAAGGGGCCGGACTTCCCGACCGGCGGCGTTATCATGGGGCGCAGCGGCATCCGCGCGGCCTATGCCACCGGCCGCGGCAAGATCAAGGTGCGCGCCAAGGCGGAAATTGTTGACCTGCCAAATGGCAGGAGCCAGATTCAGATCACCGAGATTCCCTACATGGTCAATAAGGCGCGTCTCGTGGAGGCGATGGCAAACCTCGTCAAGGACAAGCGCGTCGACGGCATTACCAATATTCAGGACCATTCCTCGCGCGAAGGCATGCAGATCGTGGTCGATATTCGCCGCGACGCAAACGCGCAGGTGATTTTGAACCAGCTGTTCACCTACACCCAGCTGGAGGATACCATTTCGATGATCCACATTGCGCTCGTGCCGGGCGCAAATGGCAAATTGCAGCCGCGTGTGCTGACGCTGCGCCAGATCATCGACCAGTATGTTGTGTTCCAGAAGGACGTTGTCGAGCGCCGAACACGCTTTGATCTGAAGAAGGCGCGCGACCGCGCGCATATCCTGGAGGGTCTCAAGGTTGCGACCGACAACATCGACCGTATCATCGCCATCATCCGCGCGTCCAAAAACGAAGCGGAAGCCAAGGAAAACCTGATGGCCGAACCGTTCTGGATTGACCAAATCGCGCTGCTCGGCATCGTCGACGGTTCGGAACACTTTGAGTTCCACCTTGATGAGCCGCAGGCGCAGGCTATCGTCGATATGCGTCTGGGCCGCCTGTCCGGTCTGGAGCAGGAAAAGATCAACGACGAATATCAGGAACTGGAAGGCAGAATTGCAAAGTTTGAAGAAATCCTGTCGTGCGATGGGAATATCCTTGCGGTCGTCAAGGCGGAATTACAGGAGATCAAGCAGAAATACGGCGACGAGCGCCACACCGAGATCGCCAATGTCGCGGACGAGATCGACATCGAGGATTTGATCGAGGAGCAGACCTGCGCTTACACGCTGACCCACTTCGGTTACATCAAGCGCCAGCCGACATCGGTCTACCGCGCGCAGAAGCGCGGCGGCCGCGGCGTGTCCGCGATGAGCACGCGCGAGGAGGACTTTGCAAAGGATATCTTTACTGCGTCCACGCATGACACCATCCTGTTCTTCTCCGATCGCGGCAAGGTATACAAGCTCAAGGGCTACCAGATTCCCGAAACCGGCCGCTCGGCCAAGGGTATGAACATTGTCAACCTCTTGGAGCTGGAAAGTGGCGAAAAGATCACGGCAATGTTCGCCATCAAGGAATTTGCAGACGATAAGTTCCTGTTCTTTGTCACCCGGCAGGGCGTTGCCAAGCGTATTGTACTTTCGGATTTGCAGAACATCCGCCGCGCTGGCCTGCGCGCTTTGAACCTCAATGAGGACGACGCGCTGGTCGATGTGCGCCTGACGGACGGCGAGCAGAACATCCTGATTGCAACGCACGAAGGCCGTGCGATCTGCTTCGATGAGAACGAAGTGCGCGCGATGGGACGCGCGGCAACCGGTGTGCGTGGTATCCGTCTGGGTACGGGCGACTATGTTGTCGGCGCGGCGCGTGCGCGTAAGGGCGCGTATGTGCTCACCGTCACCGAGAACGGCTATGGCAAGCGTACCCCGGTCGAAGAGTTTACCGTCCATCACCGCGGCGG
>DSLFI04101__coassemble_928_pt1 | contig 11830 bp, 11 predicted proteins | sample DSLFI04101__metabat2_low_PE_004 | metagenome-assembled genome bin DSLFI04101 | reverse complement strand
TGGTGCAGCAGATGACTGAACTGATCACCTGCCAGCGGGCGTTGCAAAGCGCATCGCAGTTGAGCAAAATGTACGATCAGCTGATGAGCAAAACCGCGACCGAGATCGGCCGTGTATAAACCGGTGGAAAGGAGTACACCCAAGTGAACCAATCCTTTTATGCTGCCGCGGTAGCGGCATCACAGCAGCAGCAGCGTATGAATGTAACGGCGAACAATCTGGCAAATGTCAACACAGCGGGCTTCAAGGCGGAGCAGGCCAACTTTTCCGACTTGCTGTACCGCAATTGGACTGGGCCGGATGACGTTCAGCTGCCGCGCGGTTCGGGCAGCCGCATGATCCAGACCACGACCGATTTTGCCCAAGGCGCCATGATGCAAAAAAACGAAGGGCAGTATTATGCAATCAACGGCGACGGATTTTTTGCCTTGCGCAATCCCGAAACTGGCGAGGTAAGCTACACCCGGTCGGGCAATTTCCACTGGGGCAGCGTGCAGCAGCAGGGTGGCACGGTGTTCTACCTATGCGATCCGGATGGCTACTATGTACTCAATCAGGCAGGGCAGCCGATTCCGCTGGGTGAGGACAGCGAAGCGGACTATCCGGTGGGGGTGTTTGATTTCGCCAATACCGACGGCATGTTGCATCTGGGCAGCAACCGCTTTGCACCGGTGGCAAAGAACGGCGCGGTGATGGAGGGTACCGGCACGGTGATTCACGGGATGCTGGAGGCTTCCAACGCGGATGTCGGCACGGAGTTTGCCAAGGTGATCGAGGCGCAGCGTTCGTATTCGTATGCGCTGAAGATGGTTCAGACACAGGACGAAATCGAATCGACCATCAATGGTCTGCGGAATGGATAAAGGAAGTGTAATCTTTGGATTTGCGAAAATATGAGGACATGAACTCCTTACAGATCGACGCACTGCGCGAGATCGGCAGTATCGGCACGGGCAACGCCGCTACGGCACTGTCCAGCATGCTGGGCATGGAAGTGCGTATTCCGCTGCCTGAGGTGCAGATTCTGGAGTTTAACGCGGCGGTGGAAAAGCTGGGTGGCTTTGAGACGATTTCCGCAGGTATTATTTCCGATCTGCGTGGCGAGATCAACGGTCTGATGCTGGCGCTGTTCCAGCTGGATGCGATCAACCTGCTGCTGGGCAAGATGATGGGCAAAAAGATCAATGACTACGATGAATTGACTGAGATCGAAAATTCGGCGATTATTGAAATCGGTAATATCCTGATTTCTTCGTTCATCAATGCGCTTTCCGGTTTGTCCGGCGTGCGGATCACGCCGTCTGTGCCGCAGATCTCCATTGATATGCAGGGTGCGATCATTACGGTGCCGATGGCGGCTTATGGTAGTCAGTCGGATTATATCATGCTGATCGGCGGCAGCTTCTTGGTGGAGCACAAGGAAGTGCCGTGCAGGCTATTGCTTGCGCCGGATATGCGATCCCTGAATTATCTGTTACACAGATTGGGGATATTGGAATGAACAAACTGACGATTGGCATTGCAGATATGAAAATGGCAAAAGGGGAAGGGGTACTGATCACCTATGCATTGGGCTCCTGCATCGGTGTTTGCCTGTATGACCCCTTCATCCGTTTGGGTGCTTTGGTTCATATCATGCTGCCGCTTAACATGGAGACGAACCGGACGTCGCCGCTGAAATATGCAGATACCGGCATCCGGCTGACTTTAAGTAAAATGGAGCAGATGGGCGCAAAGCGCGCGCGCATTGTCGCAAAGATTGCGGGCGGTGCGAAAATGTTTGATGTAGCAGGGAACGGCAGCCTGGGCAACATCGGCCAGCGCAATATCGAAAGCGTGCATCATGTGCTGCAGCAGGAACGTATTCGCCTGCTGAAGGAGGACGTGGGCGGCTCTACCGCGCGTACATTGCTGTTCGACGTCGCCACTGGAGAAGGCTGCATTAAGATATATGGCAAAGCGGAACGCTTTTTGTGATAGCGAGTGAAGAAGGAGTGAATATCATGCAAGATAACGAACGTGGAAAGATCTTGCTCGAATCGGGTACCAATGAGATCGAGATCATGCAGTTTACAATCGACGATAACCTGTATGGCATCAATGTGGCAAAGGTCAGAGAAATTATGATGAGCGCGCCGGTAAAGTCGATGCCGCACGCGCACCCGGCTGTTGAGGGTATTTTCAAGCCGCGCGACACGGTGTTGACCGTGGTCGACTTGCCGTTCTATCTGACGGGCAAGAAGTCTGAGCCAGATCCGAAGCAGCTGTTTATCGTCACGAATTTCAACAAAATGTACATTGCGTTCCGTGTGCACACGGTAGTCGGCATCAGCCGTATCTCGTGGACAGCTATCCAGAAGCCGGATAAGACGATTTCCGGCGGGGAAGAGGGCGTGGCAACCGGCATCGCGCAGTGCGACGACCAGCTTGTTACCGTGTTGGATTTTGAGAAGATCGTCGCGGAGATCGCGCCGGAGACTACCATCCAGATGCGGGAAATTGAAAAGATGGGCAACCGTATCAGCCACGACTGCCCTGTTCTGGTTGCTGAGGACTCCATCCTGCTTTCTCGTATGATTCAGGAAGCCTTGCAAAAAGCAGGCTTTACCAACCTGACGATGTTTGCGAACGGGCAGGAGCTGTGGGATTACCTCCATCCGCTGGCCAGCTATCCCGAAGTGCTGCCGCAGAAGGCGGCTATGGTCATCACGGATATCGAGATGCCAAGCATGGATGGGCACCGTTTGACCAAGCTGATCAAGTCCGATAAGGTACTTAAGAAAATTCCGGTTATTATCTTCTCTTCGTTGGTTACGGAGGAAATGCGCATCAAGGGTAAGCAGCTTGGTGCTGATGAACAGCTGTCCAAACCGGAGATTGGCCATCTGGTAGATGTGATGGATGGCCTGCTGGCACGTCAGGGAAACGGAGCGAACTAAACACGGGGGGCGGCAATCATGGAAAGAAGTAGATATATCGTAAGACAGGCAATCAAGGATGCGGATAACCATATCCTTGGTTACGAGATCAAATATTCCGGCAGTGAAGCCTATGGTGGAGAGAGCGGCAACGATGTTTCGGCAGCGGAAACAATCTATAATTTTCTGATGCAGAATTCGGAAAAGGCGCTCCGTGATTCCAGAACGTTTATGACGTTTACCAGCTCCCTGTTAGCGAAAAGAACGCCGCATTTGTTTAAAAATAAGGATCTGGTTATCCAGATTGACGACAGTGTTATCATCCATCCCTTTGCGATGCATCTGGTGCAGCAGTATGTCAAGGAAGGTTATGAGATCGCGGCCAATGATTTTCAGTTTATGCCGCGCTATCTGGCGCTGATGGAGTACTTATCCTATATCAAAATTGATTTGTCGCAGATGAGTGCCAGTGCAGCGGAGAACATTATGCGTGTGGCGCATAGCATGCATAAAAAGGTGATTGCAACCGGCGTAGATTCTCAGCAGCAGCGCGATGTCGCAATCAGTCTGGGCGTGCATGGCATGCAGGGACAGTATATTGCCGATCAGTTGGCTAATAAGGTGCATCAGAGCAGCTACTTGCGCAGCAATTTCTTCCGCCTTGTGGTTGCGGTAACGCGTGAGGAACCCGATATCCACGAGATCGAGCAGATTGTTTCGACGGATGTTACGCTGTCGTACAGCTTGCTCAAGATTGCAAACTCCGCGTACTTTGCGCGGCGGACGCAGACAACGTCCATCCAGCAGGCAATTGTTACGCTGGGTCTTAGTCAGCTCAAGCGCTGGGTATACCTGCTCAGTGCGGGCGATACCGATGATTCGCACTTGCAGGATTCGGAAGAGTTCATCAAGATTTCTTTCATGCGCGCAAGTTTTGCAAGCGAGCTGCAAAAGTATGTTAAGCACCCAGTGTTGACTCGTTCCGAGGCATACTTGCTTGGCATGTTCTCCACGCTTGAATATCTCATCGATGCACCGATGGCGGAGATCATCGCGGATATCCCGATGGTGGACGAATTGAAGAATGCGTTGCTCAACCGTGAGGGGTCGGGCGGTATGCTGCTTGAACTGGTCATCAGCTATGAAAAGGCCGACTGGAAGAAGATCACAGAAAATGCGGAAGCGCTGGGGATTCCTTCGGCGCAGTTGTCGACGATCTACTTCAATTGCATGGAAGAAGTTAACCGGATTTGGGAACAGATGCTCAACCCGTCGCCGGTCGCATCAAAGGAAGAACTGGTAGACATGGCAATGCATAACGACCCACAGTAACGGCAAGAAAACAGGGCAAAAGACCGGCTACATGTAATGTAATGGCGGCGGCAAGGGACATAGCAAAGGGCCTTGCCGCCCTATTTTAAAATGCAGAAAAAGCACGGACATGAAAGAGGAAAAGCAATATGTTAGCGTTACCTGGTGGAGAATTATTTGAAATCCTCACCCGGTCGTTAAACCGTGTCAATGATTTGTTGGTGGGGCATGGCGAACGGGTTGCTTATGGTGTGATGGCCTTATTGGATCAGGATGGGAGGTTTTCACAACAAGATATCTGCCAGATCATATGGACGGTTCTTTTTCATGATATCGGGAGTTTTCGCAGGACGGATACATGGAGCTTAGAGTTAATGGAAAATGACCCGCGAGATACGCATGCCTTGTATGGCTTTGTGTTCTTGAAAACTTTTTTCCCATTTTCCCATTATACACCGATTGTCCGATACCACCATGCCAGCGAAAGCGTGGTGGAGCAAGCGCCGTTTTGCGGCCAGATCAAACAGGCGGTTAAATATCTGCGATGTGTAGATGCGACGGACCTGCATCGCGTGAAGTTTCCTAAGTGTACCAAACAGGAAATCCTCGCGTTTTACCGACAGCAGCTTGAAATGTTTGGTTTGCATGCAATGCCTGATGCGGTATTACAGGCAGCGGTGCCTGACAATACGGAGGCATGCCACGAGTATGTGAAAGCACGGCTGATGCAGATGCCGTTGTCCGATTTAGAATGTCAGGCACTTTTGCGGACGTTGGTATGTGCAATGGACTTCCGAAGTCACTACACAGCGCTGCACTGCACCATTATGGTACATGCAAGTGATATGCTAGCGGAATATTGTGGCTTGGATCAACACGACCGGTATAATGTGCATATTGGCGCAATTTTGCACGATCTCGGAAAAATTGCGATTCCCGTGCTGATTTTAGAGGCGCCGGGCAAGCTGGATGGCCGTCTGTGGGAGATTATGAAATCCCATGTGATGCTCACTGAAGATATCTTAAAGGGGTATGTCAGTGATGAAATCCTACAGATCGCCGTGCGCCATCACGAGAGGCTGGACGGATCGGGATATCCACGCGGGTTGGGCGCAGATGACTTGACATTGCCACAGCGCATCGTCGCGGTGGGTGATATCGTCAGTGCGTTATCGGAGCAGCGGAGCTATAAGCCGTCGTTTCCGCTGGAGGAAGTAATGCAGATTCTTCGAGATATGGGGCAGGCCGGTAAATTATGTCCATATGTGCTTGGTGTATTAGAGAAAAACCAACAGAAAATTTATCAATCGATTTTGCAGGAAGGTTTGCATACGGCCGGCGCGTTTGAGCAGGTTTACGAGGAATACTACCGCCTGTTAGATTTGGGGCAGACGGGGAGTTAATGCTTTGGCAGAGCATATCGAAAGCACTGCTTTGGAATGAGAAAGAGGCCACAAGGGAAAAGGGATGGTTGCGTATGGGAGCGGTCTGGGAGTTCTTTGAGGAACTGGGAGAACGGGTATATGTATCGGAGGTAGAGACTAACGCACTGGTCTATATGAATGCCAGCTTGCGACAGTCGCTGGGCTATCAATCGAATGAAGGGTATTGCGGTGAAAAGTGTTACCATGTATTGTATGGAAAGAAGGAACCCTGCCCTTTTTGTAACAATCAGGAATTGCGAACAGGAGAATACATCACGCGGGTTTATAAAAACCCCTTACTGGAGCGCAGTTCTTTGATCAAGGATTGCCTGATCGAATCGGATGGAACGCAGTACCGCGTTGAGATTGCGATGGATTGGGATGAAGCGGAAGAAAAGCAGACGACGGTTTTTACAGCACGCAGCGGGGAAATTCTCAACGGATGTTTGCAGCAGGTATTTGCTACAACCAGCCCAGAGGAGGCCCTGATGAGGATGTTGGCCTATATTGGGAATACCCTGTTGTGTGATCGCGTCTATATTTTTGAACTGCGCAATGCACAATGGATGGATAATACCTATGAATGGTGTGCCAAAGGCGTAGAACCGCAAAAACACATGCTTCAGAATGTGTCGACGGACAGTGTGGCATGCTTTCTACCAATGCTGGAAGAAGACCGTGTAGCTGTTGTGCGGTCCGCCGATGAAATCAGTTCCACCAGCCCTGCGGAATACGCTTTTATGAAATCTTTGCAGATATCTTCCTTTGCAGCCGGACCAATCCGGAGCGATGGAAAGATTATAGGCTATGTCGGGGTGGATGAGCCGAACAAAGATATGATGGGGTTGCTCCAGCCGTTGTTGGAGGTTATCGGTTATTTTGTCGCGTCACTGCTCAAGCGGCGTGCCATGATTGGCCGTTTGCGGGAAATGAGCTTTCACGATCAGCTTACAGGCGCATACAACCGCAACGCGCTGGTAGAATATTGTGAACAGACGCCAATGCATATGGTAGGCGTTATTTATTGCGATATTACAGGGCTTAAACGCGTCAATGATGTGTTGGGGCACATGGAAGGGGATCGGATGATCCAGCATTGCTACCAGCTGATCAGTGAGAATCTGGAAACCGATCTGATCTATCGCATCGGCGGCGATGAATTTGTCATTCTATATCCAAACTGCCCTCAGAAGGATTTTCGAAAACAGGTGCAGCTGTTGCAAAAGCTAGTCCGTCAAGATGATTATCACATTGCAATTGGCTCGGTGTGGTCAGATCGTCAGCCGCTGCACTTGAAGAAGCTGATCGAGCAGGCAGATAGCAATATGTATGAAAATAAACGTGACTTTTACGCGTGGCAGCGTATAACGAAGGAGGACGGGCGAAATCATATGTCTCAACCAGAGCATTTAGAAGCGGTAGAGGAAAAAAGCGAATTTCAGAAATTTTTGGAAAATACCTATTATGATATGGAATTCGTATTCCAATCTATGTCGCAGCAGAACTCTTCCAGTTACTTTTATTTTGGCGATATGCAAAAAGACATGTTTTACATCTCGGATAATATGCGGGATGACTTCGGGTTCCAGAGCAATGTCGTCAACGGATTGTTCCGGTTGTGGTCACAGCGGATCAGCACGCCGGAATTTCAGGATATCTTTTGGCAGGATATTTCCGCCATGTTGCGTGAAAAGCGCGAGTCGCACGACCTGCGCTATCAGGTGCGTGATGTCAACGGGAATAATAAGTGGGTTCACTGCTATGGCATTATGAAATGGACAGAGGACAGGACTAAGCCGCTGTTTTTCTCTGGCCGTATTTTACATCAGGATAATAATTTTGTTGTTGACCCGGTGACGAATTTTCCACATGAGTATGCGGCGTTCGGTCAACTGAACGATTTGCAACATAAAGGTGAGAAAACAGTGGTGGTTGGCTTCAGCCTCAACAGCATCACCGAGATTAACAGCACCAAGGGGCGGGCCTACGCGGACCGTCTGCTGAAAAATATTGCCGATAAGCTGACGGAAATGCTCTCGTGGAAGATGAGCTTCCATCGTCTGGAAGGTATGCGCTGTATGGCGGTTGTCAATGCCATGTGCATGGAACCGAAGGAAGATGTTGTGCAACAGATTCGGGAGATTGTTGAAGAAGGCTATGAAGCAATGGGCATTTCGGTTCGCAATGCCTGTTCCTTTGGCGTTTTGGAATATCCTTGTGAGGATATGACGCCGGAGGATGTGGTGGAAAACCTCATTGCACTGATTCGTATTGCGAAGCAGGACGCTGACCAACCGTTTATGGAGTATTCTGTGGATAACCTCAAGCGGATCAAAAAGATGTCCAACATGGCGCTGGCGCTGGGCGAAGATGTGATGCACAACATGGAGAATTTCCGTGTTGTGGTGCAGCCTGTTGTGGCGGCACAGACCGGCAAGGTTATTGGCGGGGAAGTGCTGCTGCGCTGGCAGTTTGAAGGAAAGGATATTTCGCCCGGACTGTTCATTCCGGTTTTGGAGAAAAACGGGATGATCCATATTGCAGGACGATGGGTTTTTGAGCAGGCAGTGCGCAACTGCTTGCAGATGCTGACCTACAATCCGGATTTTTATCTCACGTTTAATATCAGCCTGCATCAGCTATCCGATACTGAATTACTGGGCTTTATGCAGCAAACGCTGGAGAAATACCATCTGCCCGGTTCGCATCTGGTTGCAGAATTGACAGAAAGCTGTCTGGACGAGCAGCCGGAAAAGCTGGAACAGTTGGTTGCGCATTGTAGCAATCTGGGTATGCGGATTGCGTTGGACGATTTCGGTAGCGGCTATTCGTCGCTTCGGATGCTGCTGCAATATCCGTCCAGCATCATCAAGCTGGATCGCTCGCTGTTGCAGGAGATTACGGAGTCGGACGAGAAAATGCATTTTATCGGCAGTATTGTGTATGCATGCCATCAGTTTGGTAAAAAGGTATGCATGGAGGGGGTTGAGCGGGAGGATCAGAATACTATTATCCGCGACACCGGCTGCGATATGATCCAAGGGTTTTATTATTACCGTCCGATGGAATTGTCGGCATTGCACCGGCTGCTGAGCGGTGCGGAAGGGTAATTGATCAGGATGAGCGGCCCGGGTGTGATATGGGCTGGATATCTATTTTGGTATAAGGTCTATATAGGGGCGCCGTCATGGAAGTTTCCGACTTCCATGACGGCGCTTCTTTGTGTCATAAAGGAATTGCTGAATCCAGATGCGTGTGAAGCATGCTTTTTTGTTGGATTTGACAGCACGAAGCAAAACGTGTTTCCTTTACCGTCCTGTGCAGTTGTGGTACAATAAAAATAAAAGCATGTGAAACACTGCGGTAACATGCAGATAGGGAGGGGAGGAACAGCGTGCTACAATATAAAATGTCCGTGTTGGCGGTGCGTGATATGGAAGTCTCCAAGCAATTTTACCATGACTTGTTCGATCAGGAGGTTGTGCTCGATTTAGGGCGCAATGTAACGCTTTCGGGCGGCTTTTCCTTGCAGGCGGATTTTGATGAGTTGGTCGATATCCCGAAGTGTACGATCCTGCATCAATCAAACAATATGGAACTGTACTTCGAGACGGATGATTTTGATGCGTTTGTTGAAAAATTGCACGATTTCCTTGATATTGAGTTAGTACACCCGCTTAAGATGCATGAATGGCAGCAGCGTGTTGTGCGTCTGTACGATCCGGACTGGCATATTATCGAGGTGGGAGAGCCGATGGATAATGTGGTGCAACGCCTGCTTGGCGAGGGGTATGATGTGGAGGAGACAGCCCGCATAACACAGATGCCGAAAGCATTTGTTGAGCAATGCAAGAAAGGTTTGGAATAGATATGTTTTGTTTTCAGCCGGCGTTTGCTGACTGTGGCGACGCGCAAATTGCATATTATGATGCAGGACGAGGCAAGCCGCTTGTGCTGCTGCATGGCAACGGGGAGGATAGCTCGTACTGGAAAGCGCAGATTCCTGAGTTTACCCGTTTTTTCCGTGTGATTGCGGTGGACAGCCGCGGGCATGGCGCATCCGAAAGCGGTAAGCAGGGGCTGTCATTTGATTTGATGGCGCACGATCTGAAAACCGTGCTGGATACGCTCGGTATCCAAAAGGCACATATTCTCGGTTTTTCCGATGGGGGCAACTTGGCGATCAAGTTTGCGATGCTGTTCCCAGACTATGTGGACAAGCTCATTCTGAACGGTGCAAACGTTGAGATGTTCGCGGGCATGAAGCCACATTTCCAGCTGCCGGTTTATGCGGCATATGGTGCGCTGCGCGTGCTGGGTAAGGTCAGCCCGCGGGCGGCGCGCAGGCGCGATGTGTTCGGCCTGATGGTGCATCCGTATGGGGTGGCTATGAACGATCTGGCGCGGTTGACCATGCCGACACTGATCATCGTTGGTGAGCACGACATCGTGCGCACCAGCCAGACGCGTGAAATGGCCGCGCGTATCCCATACTGCCGCGTGGAAACCTTCCGCGACGGTGATCATTTTGTCGCGGCCAAGCAGCCGTCCCGTTTTAATCGGACGGTGGTGGAATTTTTGTTGGGGAGATAATCAATATGCAGTTTATCAAGGCGGGACAGACCGCAGAAAGCAATATTTTCAATCGGCTCGATGAGCGTAAGCGCGCGTTGATCGCAGGTGGTGCGGACGTTATCAACCTGTCGATCGGCACGCCGGATTTCCAGCCGGATGCGCATGTGATGGAAGCGGTCAGCCGTGCGGCGCTTGAACCGGAACAGTACAAGTATTCGTTGACCGAAACACCAGCGCTGCTCGCGGCTGTGCAGGATTGGTATCAGCGCCGTTACGGGGTGACGCTCGCGGAAGATGAGATCATGGCGGTCTGTGGTTCGCAGGAGGGCATTGCGCACGTTGCATTCGCGTTTGCCGGCGCGGACGACCTGATCCTCGCGCCAGATCCGGGCTATCCCATTTTTTCGTTCGGTCCGATGATGACCGGTGCGACAATCGGCCTGTATCCGCTTAAAGCGGAAAATAACTGGCAGCTCGATTTTGCCGATATTCCGGACGATGTGGCTGACCGTGCCAAGGCGATCGTAGTGTCTTATCCGAACAATCCGACGACCGCAGTGGCCGACCGCGCGTTTTACGAAAAGCTGGTCGATTGCGCGCGCAGGCATGACCTGATCATTATTCATGATAACGCCTATTCCGACCTGCTGCTCAATGGGGAAGAGGGATTATCGTTCTTGTCCATTCCGGGCGCGAAGGAGGTCGGCATCGAGTTTAACTCACTGAGTAAGACATATAACTTAACCGGCATGCGTGTTTCGTTTGCGCTGGGCAATCGCGATGTGCTCGCGCGTTTCCGTGCGTTCCGTTCGCAAATCGACTACGGTATGTTTTATCCCATTCAGGCGGGCGCTGTTGCAGCGCTGACCGGGCCGCAGGATATCGTGCGGCGCAACCGGGAAGGCTACATGGCGCGGCGCGACGCGCTGTGCGGCGGCCTGCGTCGTATCGGCTGGGATGTGCCGGACGCGCAGGGTACGATGTTCGTGTGGGCTAAGATTCCGGCCCGGTTTGCCTCTTCTGTCGACTTCGTGCTGGAACTGATGGAAAAGACCGGCGTCATTTGTGTGCCGGGCAGCTCGTTCGGCCAGCAGGGTGAGGGTTATGTGCGATTTGCGCTGGTCGTGCCGCCAGAACGGATGGAAGAAGTTGTGCGCCGCATCGACGAGAGCGGCATCCTACAAGGATAAGGAGCGCGCATGATGAAAATTGAGCATGTTTCGCTGTATACCAAGGATCTGGCGCGCACCCGCGCGTTTTACGAGACCTATTTTGGCGGCATTGCTGGTGCATTATATCACAACCCGAAAACAGGTCTGCAAACCTACTTTTTGTCATTTGCGGACGGCGCGCGGCTTGAGCTGATGACTCGGCCGGAGTTGGCGGAGACAGTGGAGGGCATGCGCGTCGGTTGGGCGCATCTGGCGTTTTCTACCGGCTCACGTGAGCAGGTAGATGGGCTGACTGCGCGTCTACGGGCGGATGGGTATTCTGTTGTTAGCGGCCCTCGTGTGACAGGCGACGGCTATTACGAGAGCTGTGTGCTTGACCCGGATGGAAATACTGTTGAAATTACCGTATAAAAGGAGCAACAATGAAGCT
>DSLFI04101__coassemble_904_pt1 | contig 12000 bp, 8 predicted proteins | sample DSLFI04101__metabat2_low_PE_004 | metagenome-assembled genome bin DSLFI04101 | reverse complement strand
AATCTCCCCTTCCACCCAATTGGGAATGTCATAATCTTTGAACCGATCTTTCATATTGTCTTATTTTATCAAAAATTGCATCTGTTTGCAATCAGTCATGTAAAAGTACTCAAAATGCAACAAAATCATACCTAATTTGTTGAGCTATATTGTTTAATTTCCATATGAACGGTTCTGTATATGAAATTTTTGGTTTGAAACCCGAACAGGATTGTGATATAATAAACACAATACAAGGAACTCTGTCATGGTAGTAGGTTGTATTTACTGCTTTGCGGGGTTTAAAACGCAAAACGCTTCAGGAATCGCGTGTATAGAGGCTACTGCTGTAATACAGTGGGATTTTCACGTGATTGGTGCAACAACGTGTTATGAGGGGATGCGTTGTGGTTTGGACCGTATAAGTAGGTGCGTTGGCTTGGTATGGAATTGCTATAACACAGATGCAAGTGTTGCGTATGTGTGTGGCAATTCTGATGCTTATCCATGAATAAAGCGCAAGGGGGAGAATGGCAGACAGATAAAAAGGCTGCAACCCGCGTTGTGCCTCGGAGCGGATGTAAAAATAGCGGCCATTGTGCTGTGAAGGGGATTCACGGTGCTGTGACATGGATAAGAGGATTTCTTAAAATATGGAGGTGAGGCGATTAACCCGCACCAGATTCCGCTTTTGCGGTTTGGGGCGAAGTCGGCTTGGGCTGCTGTTGCAGCAGTCCCTATATTAATAAAGCGGAATAATTTGTACTTACTGCTGTGCTTTTTAGTACAGAGACAGACTGTTTTAGAGAAGGGATGGTCAGCACAGTTTTTGGATAAAACCGTGTGATACACGTGCTGTAATGACTCTTTGGGATCAAAACTCTGTGCTGATCCAATTATTTGAGAAAAAGATAATGAAAGAGAGATGTTTAAGATGCTAGGTAAAGTACGGATACTTGGAACGATGAAGAAGTTCCCCGCTGGTGTTATGGTTGTCCCGCTGTTGCTGGGATGCTTGATTAACACCTTTTTTCCGGATATTTTAACGATTGGCGGCTTTACGACAGGGCTGTTTAAGGGCGGTATCCAGACGTTGATCGGTTTGTTCCTGTTTTGTAGCGGTGCTACGATCGATGTAAAAATGGCCGGACGAACGGTGTATGTCGGTGTTGTTCTGACAGCGTTGAAATTTTTCCTCGGCTTTGGTTTGGGTCTGCTGCTTAATTTCCTGTTCGGCGAGGCAGGCTTGCTCGGCCTGAGTTCGCTGGCAATCATCGGTGCGGTTACAAACTCGAACGGTGTTATCTATGCGACATTGGCTGGCGAATATGGTGAGGAGAGTGACGTCGGTGCGACTTCGATTCTGGCATTGAACGACGGCCCCTTCTTTACGATGATTGCATTGGGTGCAGCTGGTATGGGCACTTTCCCGATTAAAGACATGATTGCGTGCATGGTTCCCATGATTTTGGGCTTTATCGTAGGTAATCTGGATCACGAGTGGCGCAAGATTTTGGCAACTGGTATGGTTCTGCTGCCGCCTTTCAATGGCTTTACGTTGGGTGCAGGTATGAACTTGTTTAATATTGCTGCTGCGGGTGCTTCTGGCGTTGTGCTTGGCATGCTGACTTTGTTTGTTACCGGTTTGTTGTCCTTTGGCATTTATAGCTTGCTGCGGCGTCGTCCCGATCCGATGGGTGCTGCAATTGGCACTACGGCGGGTGTTGCAGCGACAACGCCGGCGTCGATCGCTGCGTCCGATCCGAGTTTTGAGCCGCAAGTAGAAACCGCTACTGCACAGATTGCGGCAAGTGTTGTTATTACAGCAATTCTGTGCCCGCTACTGGTTTCGTTCCTTGCCAAGTGGAGCGATAAGTGGTTCGAGAAGCGGGGTAAGAAGCGGCGAGAGGCTGTGAGTGCAGACGAGATGTAATTCCGATAACAAATTTGATAAATAAGGCAGGAGGAACGTGCAATGAAACAAATTATCACCGCAGGCATTGTGCTGGCAGGGACAGAACTGGAACCCATTCAAAATGGCGCAGTTGTTGTAGAAGATAGTAAGATTGTAAAGGTTATCCCTGCACAGGAGTTGACCGAAGCGGATCGTGCGCATGCTGAATGCATCTCGTTGGAAAATGCGACGATCCTGCCGGGTATGATCGAGTGCCATAATCATTTGAGCATTGATGCGCGCAAAAGTAACCATCTGGAGATTCTGGGAACGGCAACTGAGTGTAAATTGACTCTGCTAGCGGAAGAAGGTTTGTATGACGACCTGCTTTCCGGCGTTACGACAGTGCGTTGCATGGGTGAAAAGCACGATCTGGATCTTAAGCTCAAAAAAGAGATTGAGGCAGGCAATTTGGTCGGTCCGGATATTCTCCCGGCCGGCGTGGGCATGAAGGGTTCGAATGGCAGTGGTTATATCGGTGCGCCGCATTCCGGCGTGGAGGAATTTCGCCGCACGGCAAGGGCGAATATCTCCAAGGGCGCTAAACTGCTCAAGATATTTACAACGCCCGGCGTATTTTCGGTTGAGCAGGATTTTATCCCGTCGTTCTTGTCTGCTGAGGAAATTCGTACAGTTGTGGAAGAAGCGCATCGCCTGCATCTGCCCGTTGCGGCACATTGCATCGGCGGACAGGCTCTGCGCGATTGCGTTGAGCAGGGTGTTGATGTGATCGAACATGCTTATTGTGCTTCGCAGGAGGATATTGAGTTGCTCAAGGCACATCCAGAATGTTGGGTTGATCTGACTACCGGTATTTATCTGGATCCTGATCGTGAGCAATATTTGGCAGAGGGTAACGCACGCAACGTGCGCGCGGGCCGCGAGATTGTACGCGAGTGTGTCGGCAATCTGGTTCGTGCGGGTGTCCATTTTGCACTGGGCACCGACGCAAACCATGGCTTGCTGTGGAAGGAAGTCGTATATACGGTTGAACTTGGTGCAAGTAAGTTGGATGCATTAAAGGGTGTAACCAGCAATGCGGCATATATTTCCAAACTGTCTGGTAAGAAGGGCGAGTTGACCGCAGGCGCAGACGCGGATCTGATTGCGGTCAAGGGAAACCCGTTGGAAAATCCGGCCGTTTTGGCACAGGTTGATTTTGTTATGAAGAACGGTGTTGTTTATAAAAAGGATGGCGCACCAACTGCGTGCTGCCGCTCAATTCAGAAGAAACTGTAAGCGGAAATAACACAGGCAGCCTAAACATGTATTTTGGGCTGCCCGTGTCGCTTTTGGAACGGACGATCCTTTAAGTGAGAAAAGATTGCTCATGTTAACTTTTGTGAATAAGTAGGAGGAAGAGCATTATGAGTCAGTTCACTGGAAAACCCATTCTTGCAGTGCCGCTGGGTGACGCAGCCGGCATTGGTCCCGAGATCATCTCCAAATTGTGCGCCAACGGCTTTTTGATGGAGCATGCCAAGCCGATTATTGTCGGTGATGAGAGTGTGCTCAAGCGCGGTATGAAGGATACAAACAGCACGTTTACCTATGTCGTCAAGGAGACGATGGAAGATGCTGTGGAGGAAGCGAAAAAAGAGACCAGTCTGGTATTGCTGAACACCAAGAGTTTGGATGCCTCTACGGTTGAGATCGGCGTTGTTTCTGAGGTCAATGGCAAGGAAGAGGCCGATAATCTGGTTATGATCATGGACAACTGTAAGAAGGGACTGGTCGAGGGCTTCTGCTTCGGTCCGCTCAACAAGGCGGCGATGAAGAAGGGCGGCTACAACTTTGAAAGCGAGCATGAGCTGTTCGCGCAAGAGCTGGGCGTCGTTGACAAGCCGCACGGCGAGATGAACGTGCTGGATGGCCTGTGGACGTCCCGCGCAACCAGCCATATCCCGCTAAAGGACGTTAGCGCACACCTGACGCCTAAGACGGTGGGAGACGCTATCAATCTGGCTTATGAAACGCTCAAACGCGCCGGTTATGAGGACCCCAAGGTTGCCATTGCGGCAATCAACCCGCATGGTGGTGACAGCGGCACTTGCGGCCGGGAGGAAATTGATGTACTCCAGCCCGCGGTTGCCAAGGCAAACGCCGAGGGAAAGAGCATTGTTGGCCCGTTCCCCTCGGATACGCTGTTCATCCGAGCATTCAAGGGTGACTTCGACGCCGTGGTTACGATGTACCACGATCAAGGCCAGATTGCACTGAAGCTCAAAGGCTTTGAGCGTGGCATCACCGTAGCGGCAGGACAGCCCTATGCCATCACGACCCCGGCACATGGTACTGCCTATGATATTGCCGGTACGGGAACCTGTACGACTTCTGCTTTTGAGGCGGCATACAAGCTGTGCGCTAAGATGGCGGTTACCGATCGTACCTATGGAAAGCAGTAACTCGCGATTTGACCGGTTGCTTTTCCGCGTAATTTGATCTGTTTGCGACTGCATCCGGTTTTCTTGGGTGCAGTCGCGTTTTTTGAGATTGTTTGCTGCAATTGACAAGTGTGTAAAGCAACAAGGGATGTCCTTTTGTTTGTATAATATGTTGAAAATTCGCCAAGTCGAAAATTGACATATTGTGAAAACAGTGATATAATGAAGGGACGAAATGAAGAAAGAGGTTCGGAAATACGAACTGAAATTCAGAATGCGATAATATATGTTGAACAAGTGTGCGGAAGGAGGATTTTTTCTTGAAAACAATTACTGATTTGATCAAAAACGTGCCGGTACCGAAAATGGTCAAGATTCGAGAGGTGTTTGACAGCACGCACATTCCTGAGGATAAGATCGCGGAAACGGTGCAAAAGGAATTGTCGCGCGAGGCGCTGGGCGGCCAGATCAAGTCTGGCATGCGTATTGCCATCACCTGCGGCAGCCGTGGCATCCACCACTATGCGCTGATGGCACGCGCGATTGTTGACTTCGTCAAATCCAAGGGAGCCGAGCCGTATATCGTGGCGGCCATGGGCAGCCACGGCGGTGCAACCGCCGAAGGTCAAACCCAGATCCTCGCCGACTATGGCATTACCGAGGAGAATATGGGTTGCCCGATCAAAAGCTCGATGGAGACCGTGCAGGTTGGTCTGTCCGGTGTGCGCAAGCAGCCGGTCTATGTGGACAAATATGCGTCTGAGGCAGACGGCATCATCCTGTTTAACCGCATTAAGCCGCATACTTCGTTCCGTGGACGGTATGAGAGCGGCCTGATGAAGATGATGGCTATCGGCTTGGGCAAGCAGCACGGTGCAGAAAGTATCCACCATCAAAGCCCGGGTATCATGCATGAGCTGGTCGAAGAATACGGCCGCACGATTTTGGAAAATTGCCCGATTATGGGCGGCATCGCTATCATTGAAAATGCCTACGACGAAACCTATCTCATTCAGGGTCTGACGCCTGACGAGATCATCACCGAGGAGCCTAAGCTGCGCGATCTGTCCTATAAGACCATTGCGCACTTGCTGTTTGACAAGTGTGATGTGTTGGTCGTTGATAAGATTGGTAAGAATATCTCGGGCGACGGCATGGACCCGAACATTTCCGGCCGTTTTGTGCAGCCTAAATATTGCTCTGGCGGCATCGAGGCCGAGAAGGTGGTCATCCTTGACCTTACCGACGAGACCCACGGCAATGCGCAGGGCATCGGTTTGGCCGAGGTTACAACCCGCCGTTTGTTCAACAAGATGAAGCTCGAGATGACCTATCCGACTGGTGTTACCAACACCTTCCTGCACCTGATGAAAATCCCGATGATTATGGATAACGACCGTGAGGCGTTGCAGCTGGCACTTTGCTGCTGCCCGGATGCCGAGGATCAGAACAATATGAAGATGATCCGCATCCCGGACACCATGCACATCGAGTACATTGAGATTTCCGAGGGTCTGTTGCCGCTGGCTAAGGCAAACCCCAACATCGAGATCCTGTCCGAACCTTACGACCTGCCCTTTGACGAGGAGGGTAACCTGTTCTGACAAACCTCCCGCAGCTGGGCGCGTCAGGGGCAAAGAACGCGCCCGGCGTGGGGTGTTTGATAGCGTCGGCGCTGTGTGCTGGCTGCTGTGGTGCGTGTGCGCCGTTTTCGTCTTGTGGAGATCAATCCGGGGATTGTCCATGAAATGCGTAGGCGGTGTGCAGGCTTCTTGTCCACGGCATCTGGTAAATAACGCAGCGTCCCACCCAATGCATGTACAAGAAAGGGGAAAAAGAAATGACAAGTCCCGGCATCCTGATTGCAGCCTTAGTAGGTGCGATCGCCATTATCCTGTTTTGTATCATCGTGCTTAAGCTCAACGCTGCCATCGGCATGGTCATCGCCTGCCTGTTTATGGGTCTGGTCGGCGGCCTCGACCTGCTGACGACCGCCTCGACGATTTCGTCTGGCTTCGGCAGTATGATGACCAGTATCGGCCTTCCGGTCGGCTTTGGTACCATATTAGGACAATTGATGAGTGACAGCGGTGCCGCGTCGGTGATTGCCGACAAGCTGGTATCCGCGTTCCCGGAAAAGCGCTCCATCTGGGGGCTGAGCATTGCGGGCTTTATTCTGTCCGTACCGGTATTCTTTGACGTTACCTTCATCATTTTGATTCCGATCGGTATCACCATCGCTTCCAAGATCAATCTGAAGATGTGCTACGTCACCGGCTGCCTGACCATCGGTGCAACCACCGCGCACTGCGTGGTACCGCCCACGCCCAACCCGCTGGCTGCGGCCGATATTTTCGGCTTCGACCTTGGCATTATGCTGATCGTCGGCCTGGTGGTAGGCTTCATTACCGTAATGATTTCCAACTTCATCTACATCAAGATCCATGACCGTGGCATCTGGAACGACGAAAAGGATATCAACCATAGCTCGAATGTAGCGCAGGAGCTGGTTGCAGCCCGCCAGAAGGAAGACCCGAACAAGAAAAAGCCCGGTATGTTCGCATCTCTGCTGCCCATCATCATCCCGGTTATCTGCATCCTGTTCGGTACGCTGGGTGGCGCGCTGTTTGAGGAGCCGCCGGTCATCTGCACCTTCCTCGGTGACAAGCTGATCGCTATGCTGCTTGGTACGCTGGGCGCATACCTCGTCAGTCTGCCCTATATCGGCCGTGACAATCTGGAAAAGAGCGCAGGCGAAGCGCTCAAGAGCGCGGGCGTCGTGCTGCTGATCACTGGTGCGGGCGGTTCGTTCGCATCTGTTATCACCGCCACCGGCATTGGCGATGCGATCGTCGGCCTGCTGGGCACCAACACCACCTCCGTCCTGCCTGCGATGTTCCTCGCGTACTTCATCGGCATGATCTTCCGTGTTGCGCAAGGCTCGGGCACGGTTGCCGGTATGACCTCGATGGGCATTATGGCAACCATCGCGCCGGTACTCAGCTGCCATCCGGTATGGATTGCGCTGGCCTGCCTGTCCGGCGGCAACTCGATCGGTCACGTTAACGACTCCGGCTACTGGGTGGCCACCAACATGTCCGGCTTGACCGTCACCGGCGGTTTGAAAACTTATACGCTGGGCTCGTTCATCTCCTCGGTATGCATCTTCGTGCTGGCGATCATCGGCGCGTTGGTCATTCCGCTGTAATCAATTAAATTCGCGGTATCAAACCGCGCAAAGGAGTGAAACAATATGCATAATGCTATGATCATTGACAGCAAAGACAATGTGGCGGTGGCCATCGAGCCGATTAAGGCGGGCGATGCGGTCACCTATCCGTGCGGCGGTGGGGAAGTGCAGCTGACCGCACAGCAGGATATCACAATCTACCACAAGCTGGCAGTCCGGGATATTGCAAAGGGCGAGCCGATTGTTAAATACGGCGAACACATTGGCGTGGCTATCAGCGATATCAAGGCCGGCGAGCATGTGCATGTGCACAATGTAGAAGGCCATCGTGAAAATCTGGAAGAGAAAGAATAGGAGGGGGCAGCATGACTTTTTATGGCTACAAGCGGCCGGATGGCCGCGTCGGCGTGCGCAACAAGGTGCTGATCCTGCCGGCCAGTGTGTGCGCGTCCGACACCACCCGCATCATTGCGCAGCAGGTGGAAGGCGCAGTAACGTTTAATAACCAGCTCGGCTGCTCGCAGGTGGCATCCGACCAGCAGTATACCATGGATGTTATGGCGGGTTACGCTGCCAACCCCAATGTTTACGGTACGGTTGTGGTGTCCCTCGGTTGTGAAAACTGCCAGATGGATCTGGTGGTTGCGGCCATTCAGGAGCGTACCAACAAGCCGATCAAGCAGGTCATTATTCAGGAGGTTGGCGGCACGCTCAAGGCGGTTGATCTTGGTGTGCGCTATGCCAAAGAAATGGTTTCGGATGCGTCCCTGCTGCAAAAAGAGGAATTCCCGCTTTCTGAGTTGATTGTTGGCACGGAGTGCGGCGGTTCCGACCCGACTAGCGGCCTTGCGGCAAACGTGCTCATCGGTGAGATGAGCGACCGTATCGTAGCCGAGGGCGGTACGTCTATCCTGTCTGAAACGACCGAGTTTATCGGTGCGGAGCACATCCTTGCGCGCCGTGCGGCGAACAAGGAAGTGCACGACCGCATCTTTGAGATCGTGCATCGTTACGAAAAGGCGCTGCAGCTGGTTGGCGAAGAAGTGCGCGAAGGTAATCCCTCGCCCGGCAATAAGGCCGGCGGGATTACCACGCTGGAGGAGAAGTCGCTCGGTTGCATCCACAAGGGCGGCCATACGACGGTCAATGCGGTTTACGACTACGCCAAGCAGGTCGAGCCGAAGAGCGGCTTGGTCATCATGGACACACCGGGTAACGATCCGTCCTCGGTGGCGGCCATGGTTGCGGGCGGCGCGCAGGTGGTCGTGTTCTCGACCGGCCGCGGCAGCCCGACCGGCAACCCGATTGCACCGGTTATCAAAATCACCGGCAACCGGATTACCTTTGCCAACATGGAGGACAACATCGATGTCGATGCTTCGCCGATCATCTATGGCGGTGACCTCAAGCAGCTGGGCGATGATTTTATGAAGCTGTTGGCTGAGGTGGCCAGCGGCCGCCAGACCAAGGCGGAAGCGCTGGGCTTTACCGAAATGGCAATTGCCCGTGTGTGCAATTTTGTTTGATAGTTTCCTACACAGGTTTATGTGTGACTGTTAAATAGATTTATTTTTTATTGATACAGGAGATGAGGCTCTCAATGAAAAAGAATTATGTCGTAATGGACGGCAACACCGCAGCGGCTCATGTAGCCTATGCCTTTACGGAGGTTGCGGCGATCTATCCGATCACGCCGTCCTCGCCGATGGCGGAAAAGGTGGATGAATGGTCGGCCAAGGGACGCAAGAACCTGTTCGGTTCGACGGTTGACGTCATTCAGATGCAGTCCGAGGCGGGCGCTGCGGGCACCTGCCACGGTTCGTTGCAGGCTGGTGCGCTGACCACCACCTTCACTTCTTCGCAGGGCTTGATGCTGATGATTCCGGCCATGTATGCGATGGGCGGCCAGTTCCTGCCCAATGTCATGCACATTGCATCCCGCGTGGTCACCTCGAACCACCACTCGATCTTCGGCGATCATACCGACTTTATGACCTGCCGCACGACCGGTTACGCGATGCTGATGTCTTCGTCCCCGCAGGAGGCGATGGATCTGGGCGCGGTTGCGCATCTGTCGGCTATTCACGCCAAGTATGCGTTCATGCATTGCTTTGACGGCTTCCGCACTTCGCATGAGATGCAGCGCATTGAAGCGCTCGACTACGAAGAGCTGCGCGGCCTGATCGACTACGACGCGCTGCGTGACTTCCGCCACAATTCGCTCAATCCGGAGCACCCGACCAATCGCGGTAACAATGTCAACCCGGATATCTACTTCCAGTGCAAGGAAGGCGCGAACGTCAAGAGCGCGACTGTGCCCGAGACGGTTGAGCACTACATGCACGAGATCAACAAGATCACCGGCCGCAACTACCAGCTGTTCAATTACTACGGCGCGGAAGACGCGGAGGAAGTCATCGTCGTTATGTGCTCGGCATCCGAGGCGCTCAAGGAAACTGTTGACTACCTCAACGCGCATGGCCGCAAGGTCGGTATGGTGCAGATTCACCTGTACCGCCCGTTCTCGGTCAAGCACTTTGCAGCTGCTATTCCGGCAACCTGCAAGAAGATCGCCGTTCTCGATCGCTCCAAGGAAGTTGGCTCGGTCGGCGAGCCGGTTTACCTCGATGTGTGCACCGCACTCAATCAGGCGGGCCGCGGCGACATCCGCATTGTTGGCGGTCGTTACGGCCTGTCCTCTAAAGACACTACGCCCGGCCAGCTGATCGCGGTATATGATAACCTCGCCAAGGACGAGCCGAAGAACAACTTCACCATCGGCATCAACGATGACGTTACTTATACCTCGCTCGACTACAAGGAAGTTGAGATGCCGCATCCGGGTCAGGTTTCCTGCAAGCTGTGGGGTCTCGGCGGCGACGGTACGGTCGGCGCGAACAAGAACGCCATCACGACCATCGGCCTGACGGCGGACAAGTATGCGCAGGCATATTTCTCCTACGACTCGATGAAGTCCGGCGGTCTGACGCAGTCGCACCTGCGCTTCGGTGACGAGCCGATTCAGTCCACCTATCTGGTTTCTGCTGCGGACTTTGTGGCTGTGCATGCGCCGACCTACGTCAGCAAGTATGACACCACCGAGGATTTGAAGGACGGCGGCATTTACCTGCTCAACTGCGCGTGGAGTGTGGACGAGCTGGAGGATCGCCTGCCGGGCAAGGTCAAGCGCGACCTCGCGCGCAAGCATGCGCAGTTCTACATCATCGACGCGGTCAAGCTTGCCGGTGAGATTGGTCTGGGCAAGCGCACCAACAGCATCCTGCAGGCGGCGTTCTTTGCGCTGACTAAGGTTATCCCGCTGGATGTTGCAGTCGAGGATATGAAGAAGAACAACTACAACTCTTACTTCAAGAAGGCTGGCCAGAAGATCGTCGACTTGAACAATCAGGCGGTCGACGTTGGCATTAGTGCAGCCGTCAAGGTGGATATCCCGGCCAGCTGGGCGGACGCTGCCGATACGCTGGTGGCTGAGGTCGATGCAACCCCGTTTGTCAAGGATATCGTGCTGCCGATGGATCGTCAGCAGGGCGACAAGCTGCCTGTTTCTGTGTTCCAGAAGTACGGTGTACTCGACGGTACTTGGGAGAACGGCACGTCTGCCTACGTGAAGCGCGGCGTTGCCATCAAGGTGCCGAAGTGGGATGGCAGCAAGTGTGCGCAGTGTAACCGCTGTGCCGCAACCTGCCCGCACGCGGCAATCCGTCCGGTGCTGCTGACCGAGGAGGAGAAGGCGGGCGTACCTGCTTCCTTCGAGACGGTACCGGCCAAGGGCTTGGGCAAGGATGCACCGGCTTACCAGTACCGCATGCAGGTATCGCCGTATGACTGCCTGGGCTGCGGCGTGTGCCTGACGGCGTGCCCGGTCGAGGGTGCGCTGACCATGACTCCGTTCGAAGCGATGAAGCCCGAGCAGGAGAATTTCGACAAGGTCGCAATGGACGAGAAGTATCTCAAGCCGGATGTCATCAGCGACAAGAATATGAAGTCTATCCAGTTCTCCAAGCCGTACTTCCAGTTCTCGGCGGCTTGCGCAGGCTGCGCGGAGACCACCTACCTCAAGCTGGTCAGCCAGTTGGTAGGCGATCATATGTACGCGGGTAACGCGGCGGGCTGCTCGTCTGCATACAGCGGCGGCGCACCCATCCTGCCCTACTGCCGCGACTGCCGCGGCTTTGGTCCGGCGTGGGAGCACTCCCTGTTTGAGGATAACGCCGAGTTTGCGTTTGGCTTCTATCACGCGCAGGACGCAATCCGCAAGGAGATCATCGTGCGTCTTGAGGCGCTGCGTGAAGCCGGTGTGGCGGTTGATGCAGTGAATGCATATCTGGCTGATTGGGACGACCGCGACAAGTCCCGTGCGGTTTCCGATGCACTGATTGCAGCGCTCGAGCAGGCCGAGCAGACTGAGGATGTCGCGTATGTTCTCGATAACAAGGAGTTCCTGGCCAAGAAGTCCGTTTGGGCAATCGGTG
>DSLFI04101__coassemble_892_pt1 | contig 12063 bp, 9 predicted proteins | sample DSLFI04101__metabat2_low_PE_004 | metagenome-assembled genome bin DSLFI04101 | reverse complement strand
CCGCGCGCCTGCACATCCGTGAAGAAATAGGTTTCCCGGTCTTTCTCCATGCTCTGCCAAACATCCTCCGGGCGGCAGCTATATGGATAAACACTGCCCGCTGCGATCATGCAGCCCACCTGACAATCCGGATTAATCTCATGGGCGAGCTTGGTTGCCAATGCGGATGCAACCAACTCATGGTGCGCCGCCTGATACTGTACCGCAAGGGGATTTTCTCCCTGTTCAAAGCGAATGCCCGCGCCCATAAACGGCAGATGCATCAGCATGTTGATTTCATTAAAGGTGATCCAATAGCGCACCTTATTGCGAAACCGGCGGAAAACCACTTCACAATAGCGCAAATATGCATCAATTACTGCCCTGCTGCGCCATGCGCCATACTTCTCTACCAGATGGAGCGGCAAATCGAAGTGGCAAATAGTCACAACCGGTTCGATGCCATAGCGCAGCAATTCATCAATGAAATCCTCATAGAATTGCAGGCCTGCTTCATTGGGCTGCGCTTCTTCACCAGTCGGGAAAATACGCGACCAGGAAAAGGAAAACCGATAGCAGCGGAACCCCATTTCGGCAAACAGCGCGATATCCTCTTTGTAATGACCGTACAAATCAATGCCGTCCCGCCCGGGATAGCGTGTGCCTTCGGGCAGGGTGCGATAATCCATCACACCCTGCATGACCGGCAAACGATTTTCGCCTTGCGGTAACACATCCACAATCGCCATGCCGCGCCCGTCTGCCTGCCAACCGCCTTCACACTGGTTGGCAGCCGTGGCGCCACCCCATAAAAAATCTTTTCGCATAGTTATCCTCCGGTCGTGGTTTAGGAAAGCGTCAGCAGCGAATCACCCGCGTTGACCGTTTCAGTCGTTGCAGCAAGCACGGCAGCATACTCATCCGAGTTAGTTATGATCACCGGTGTCACCAGAGAATAGCCGGCAGCTTCGATGAGGCTGCGGTCAAACTTGAGCAGCGCCTGCCCTTTCTTGACAGTATCCCCTGACTGAACCAGCGGCTGGAATCCCTTACCCTTGAGCTGAACGGTATCCATGCCTACATGGATCAGTACTTCGGCGCCGCTGTCGGTCAGCATACCGATGGCGTGGCCGGTCGAAAACATATTGGCAATCATACCGTCCGCCGGGGCATAGACCGTACCATCCTCGGGTAGAATCGCCACACCCTGTCCCAAGATACCGGCGGAAAACGCCTCATCCTGCACCTCGCTGAGCGCAATGACCTTGCCCTTGACCGGGCTGGCAATGACAATGTTTTTCGCCTGCGCCGTTTTTTCTGCTTCAATCACTGCCGGTGCAGATTCCTCCCCTGCCGTTTCCGGATCGCGGAAGAATACCATCGTCAGGACAAAGCCAACCGCCATTGAGATTGCGATACCAACCAGCGCGACGATGATATTACCCATCGTTCCGTCCGGGTTCATCATGTTCGGGAGTTCAAAAATATCCATACCACCCAGAATAAACTTTCGGAAGTTAAAGTGTCCATAGAATGCACCGCCAATGCCGCCGGCAATACAGCTGATGATAAACGGCTTCTTGAGCGGCAGCAAGATACCATAAATTGCAGGTTCCGTAACGCCAAAAATACCGGAAATAAAGTTCGGAATCGCCATTTCTTTCAACTTTTTGTTCTTGGTCTTGAAGAAAATAGCGAGAACAACATCCGAAGTCGCGAAAGTGCATGCAAAGAAGGGCATCATCACGTTATCATAGCCGAGCGTCATAACATTGTTGATGTAAACCGGGATAAATCCCCAGTGCATGCCGAAGATGACCAGAATCTGCCATGTCAAGCCAACAACTGCACCGGCAACCAGCGGGCTGAAGCTGCGGATGGTCAGCGTAAACTCGGAAATCAGAGTGGAACCGAAGGTTGCAACCGGACCGAGCAACAGCAGCGTAATCGGCAGGGTGACCAGCAGGGTGAGCATCGGCACAAAGAAGAACTTGACTAACTCCGGCACGATCCGGTTAAAGAGCTTTTCGCACTTGGATGCAAACCAAACCGACAAGATAACCGGAATGACCGTTCCCGTGTAGTCGACTGCAATCACCGGAAGCCCCAAAAAGTCAATATACACAGGAGACGCAAACATCGTCCCTTCAAAGAGCGTGTAGATTGGCTCTCCTGCTGCAGCCAGCGCACTGGATTGGATCGCCGGATAACACAGCGCCGCGCCGATAGCGAGACCCAGCATGGGCTTCAGATTGAACTTTTTGGCCGCCGTATACCCGAGGAACAGCGGCAGGAAGTTAAACAGTGCATCACCCGCGGCATTGATGATTAAATAGATACCGTCGGTGGTAGCGTACCATCCCAGCGCTGCAAAAAGCGTATTAAAGCCTTTCAGCATACCGCAAGCTGCCATAATGCCCAGAATCGGCTGAAAGATGCCAGATACAACATCAATCGCACGGTCAAGCAGCTTGCCCTTCTTGACCTCTGCCGGTGCGGCGCTGTCATCCTTCATGCCCAATACGGCACACACATCATCGTAGACCTCGGCTACATGGTTGCCAATGACCACCTGATACTGTCCGCCGCTCTTCATCACCGTGACAACACCATTCATTGCCTTGAGCACTTCGTCGTTGGCCTTTCCCTCATCTTTGAGTGTGAAACGCAGCCGTGTAATGCAGTGCACAAGTCCCGCTACATTTTCCTTTCCCCCGACATTTTTTACAATGCCCTTGGCCAGTTCAGAATACTTTCCCATAGTTTACCTCCCATTACCATTTTCTTTTTTGTGCGGCAACATCAACATAATATAAATTTTTCCCAAATACAACATGCAAAGCCGATTCCGGTCCTACGGTTCAAAATAAGCAAAAAAAGAACCGATGTTATTGAAACATCGGTTCAGTACGGGATCACACATCAAAGGTTTCACTCAGCAGAAGGTTTCTGTGCCGTATCATTTCCAGCGAGGATTGGACGTGCTGTTCCTGGCAATGCGACAGCAACATGGAGAAAAAGATATCAAACACATAATTGCTCGCAGCAAAAGAGGTAATCACGTCCAGACTGAGGATGGAGTCACGATTTGGGATTTCCACAACCTCATGGCACCAAGGGCGTATTTTCTGGTTGTGCGGCCCCAAGATTCCGACCACATGGTTATGGGTGGCTGTGCGCAGATATTTGGCCATTGTTTCAGCGGAGCGATTGGCGCCCGTAAAGCTTATCACAAACGCAACGGTCTTTTTGTGCTTGCGCGCGGCAAGATAATGCCCATTGATGCTCTCATACGCCGAGCTTTCCACACCCAGCGTTGCGAATTTAAACGCAGCAGCTTGCGCTAACGTATAACTGATTCCGGTTGCATAAATATCAATGCACTCGGCTTTTTGTAAAAACCGATCGATACGCAGCATATCCCCTTTATTTAGCGTAAGCCGCGTATTGGTAATCGCTTTATCATAAAGCCCCGGAATGGTGTGGATGATATCCGAATAGGAGCTATTCGGGGTGATCGGTTCATTTTCCAGAATTTGGCCAATGCGTTCATTTTGATTGACTTCTGCGATCAATTTCAGTTTGAACTCATGATACCCGGAAAGTCCCAATTTCTGACTCAGGCGGACCACGGTCGCCTTGCTGGTCAAGGACGCTTTTGCCAGCTCACCCGCTGACATATCCGGAATTTGCTCCATGTGCGCCAGAATATAATTCGCAATATCCTTTTCGTGATTGGTGAAGTTCTTCATCTCTTTCAGCTGCACCAACAACACAGTTTTCACCCCACTTTGCCGCAACCCTTTGCATGTTCACGCTGCGAAGCGGCGTTCTTTGTTTACCAAATACTTACGCATTTGTAATTATACTTATCGCCCCGACAATGCGAACGAGAGAACTCAAAAATGCGTCCATCATCCAGATAAGCAACCTGTTCAATCTCGAGCAATGCGAACTGCTCAGTAGCTTGAAAGTACTCCATTTCCTGTTTTGTCGGCAGAACTGCGCGCAAGGTTCGGTGGGCGCTCTGTGGCTTGAGTTGTAGATTTTCTAAAATATACGAATAGATGGAACCCAGAAGCACGCGGCGGTTGATCCCCGGAATGGTTTCTACCGGCATATACGTGTATTCTACGACATATGGCTCGTCATCAACATAGCGTGTGCGGCAGATATTGTAGACCAAATCGTCCTCGCTCAAATTCAATCGCTCCGCGACCTCACCGGTTGCCGGAACTACAACGAATTTGTTTAGTGTGGTCGCTACCTTGTGATCGGCAAACTGTCGGGTAAAGCCGGTAAACTGGACATGATTCCCGATATCCGAAATCGCAGTTTCTTGGTGCGGACGCTCCTTTACAAAACTGCCTGCGCCGCGCCGCTTGGTAATCAGGCCGAGTTGCACCAACTGGTCGGTCGCTTTTTTAATCGTTATACGACTCACTTGGTAGGTATTGCACAGTTCGTTTTCCAGTGGAATCTGCTCGCCGCCTTTGTAAACGCCGCTCTCAATTTTTTGTGCCAAATCCTGCGCCACTATACGATATTTTTCCATGAATCCACCCTCAAAAGACATTTCTTTTATATAAGATATCATAACATTTGAGCGCGTAATTGTACAGTCCCAAAACGCAATTGTTGGATATTAACAAAGCCAAACCCTTATTTTTGGTTAGCATTCAATCGAAATTGACTTGCAAAGCGCCCCCCCGATATGATATGTTTAATTCACATAAAAGATATATCTTTTTAAAAATAAAAAATAATAAAGGAGTGGTAAAGTTATGAGGAAATTGCCGGAGAACTTTTTCTTTGGTGCTGCGTTTTCCGGGCCGCAGACGGAAGGTGCATATAAGCTTGACGGCAAACTGGAAAACATCTGGGATACTTGGTCGGATGAGCGTATCGGGGATTTTTATAACCGGGTCGGTTCTTATGTAGGAAACGATTTTTACAATCGTTACGAGGAAGATATTCAGCTTCTCAAGAGCCTTGGCCTGACGAGCTTCCGCACTTCGATTCAGTGGAGCCGGTTGCTTGATCAAAACGGGCAAATCAACCCCGCTGGTGCCGCCTTCTATCACAAATTGCTCGCTTGCGCCAAAGAAAATGGCATGGAAGTGTTCATGAACTTATATCACTTTGATATGCCTACCTATTTATTCCGGCGCGGCGGCTGGGAAAGCCGCGAAGTCGTTGAAGCGTACGCACACTACGCTGAACAGGCGTTTATTGAATTTGCTGGGGAGGTGAAATATTGGTTCACTTTCAACGAACCAATTGTTGAACCAGAGTTGCGTTATCGAGAGGGACAGTGGTATCCTTTTGTCAAGAATATTGGGCGTTCGATCGTTACGCAATACCATATTGCGCTGGCCCACAGTCTTGCTACGGGAGCATTCCGTCGCCTGCAAAAATCCGGTGTAATCCCGACTGACACCAAAATCGGTCTGATTAACTGCTTTGCGCCGCCTTACACCCGTGAAAACCCTTCTCCCGCGGATCTGGAAGCGGTACGCATGGAAGACGGTTTGCATAACCGTTGGTGGTTGGACATGGTAGCAGAAGGTCATTTGCCACAGGATGTGCTGGACACACTGGCCCAACAAGGTGCGCCTGCGCCGATTCGTCCGGGGGATGAGGACATCATAAAGCAGGGCATCGTGGACTGGCTGGGCTTCAACTATTACCAGCCAAAGCGCGTGCAGGCACCTCAAAATTCGCATGATGCCGAAGGCAATCCGATATTCAGCGATCCCTATATTTGGCCGGAGCGTCGCATCAACAAGTCTCGTGGATGGGAGATTTACCCCAAAGGTGTTTATGATTTCGGCATGAGCCTCAAAGAAAACTATCCAAACCTGACCTTTTTCATATCGGAAAACGGTATGGGCGTGGAAAATGAGGATCAATTCCGCGATGAAAACGGCGTCATTCAGGATGATTACCGCATCGACTTTGTGCGTGAGCATTTGGAGTGGATCTCGCAAGCGATTGAAGAAGGCGCCCGCTGTGTCGGCTACCACTATTGGGCGGTTATTGATAACTGGTCTTGGGCGAATGCATTCAAAAACCGATATGGCTTCGTTGAGGTTCGTTTGCAGGACGGCTACAATCGCCGCTGTAAAAAATCAGCTACATGGCTAAAACAGGTGGCATTATCCAAGGAAATTGTGTAGTATAAGAGAAAAAGAGAGGTACGCATTATGGAAGAAAAACGTTCCTTTGCCGACCGTTTTGCGGAAGGCGCAGCCAAGCTGGGCAACCAGATACATTTGAAAACCCTGCGCGATGCTTTTGCGACTATCATGCCGCTGTACATATTGGCAGGACTTGCGGCACTTGTCAATAACGTTATTTTCACCAAGCTGCTGTCTGGCGCAGCATTGGAAGCTGCCACTTACTGGGGCAATTTGATCGTCAACGGCACACTGAACATCTCGGGTCTGATGATTGCGCCTATGATCGGCTATTTCCTGAGCCGCAACCGCCGCTTTGGCAATCCGCTGGCCGCTGCGATGATTGCGATTGCAAGCCTGATTATCATGATGCCCGGTACAATCACAGCAGTTCCGGTCGGCGCAGAGGATGCGGTTGTGCTGCAAGGCGTGATCAGCTTCGCCAACCTCGGTACGAACAGCATGTTCGCCGGTATCATCATTGGTCTGCTGGCCACAGAGCTGTTTATTCGTATCTCGAATATCAAGCGTCTGCGCATTGACCTCGGCGATTCTGTTCCGCAGGCGGTTGGCGACTCCTTCAACGTGCTGATCCCTGTTGTGCTGTCGCTCAGCATCTTTGCAATTATTTCCACCGTGCTGACAAAGTGCTTTGGAACTGATTTGATCGCGCTGATTTCAACCTTGATCCAGACCCCGCTTAAGAATGTGGGTACCAGCCTTGCCGGATGCCTGATTCTTTACAGCCTTGGTAATCTGCTGTTCACACAGGGCATTCACCAGTCGGTTATCTACTCTTCTATTCTGGAGCCGCTGCTGATTGTCAACATGAACGAAAATATGGCGGCCTATTTGGCTGGCGAGCCTATCCCCAACATCATTAACGTATCCATGGTTCCTGATTTCGGTATGCTGGGCGGTTCGGGCAGCACGATTTGCCTGGTCATCGCTACACTCCTGTTCAGCAAATACAAGCCCAGCCGTGACATCGTTAAAATGGCCGCTATCCCCGGCATTTTCAACATCAACGAACCGATGATCTTTGGCTATCCAATTGTATTTAACTATGCTCTGGTTATTCCGTTTATCGCCGTTCCGGCCATGGGCATCACAGTCTCCTATGTAGCGACTGCGCTTGGCCTGATGAATCCCTGTGTCGTTCAGGTTCCGTGGACCACGCCCCCGCTCGTAAGCGGCTTCCTGGCCACTGCTGGTGACTGGCGTGCTGTTGTGGTACAGGCCATCATCATTGTTCTCGGCGTGTTGATCTACCTGCCCTTCATGAAAATCAGCGAAAAGGTGCAGGCAAAAATGATGGAATCCGATGCGTAAAATCCCCCTTGTCCTTTAAGTATTCCCCAAAAATTTTAAGAATGGAGTAATGTGACCATGAAGAAGATTTTACTTGCTTGTAATGCGGGCATGTCTACCAGCATGCTTGTCCGCAAGATGCGTGCAGCTGCCGAGGAGCTTGGCATTGAGGCCGATATCAACGCGGTATCGCTAACCGAGGCAAACGACCTTATTGCCGACGTGGATGTCGTCCTCCTCGGGCCGCAGGTCAAATTCCAGAAGGCTGCCGTGGAAAAGGTTGCGGCCGGCCGCGCACCGGTTGGTGTGATCGATATGCGCGACTACGGCACCATGAACGGGAAAAAGGTATTGCAAACCGCACTGGACATGATCGACGCAGAGGGGTGAGCACAGATGGATATAGAAAGCATCTGTTTTGAGATTATCACCTGTGTCGGCAGTGCAAAATCTGCTTTTGTTGAATCCATTGGGCTTGCAAAACAGGGCGACTATGCCGCTGCCCGTGCTAAGATTGGCGAGGGTGATGAGTACTTTGCCGAAGGTCATCATGCCCATGCTGACCTGATTGCACAGGAGGCGGATGGGGATCCGGTTACGCTGTCGCTGCTGCTGCTGCACGCGGAGGATCAGCTGATGAGCGCGGAAACCGCCCGTATCTATGCGCTCGAATTTATCGAATTATACGAAAAGCTGCACGCTCACGGGCTTGCTTAAGGACACAACTGTATACCGCCGTTACTGCACAGGGCAGCCTTGGCCTGCCCTGTGCGCGGCGGAAAATCGCTGCCCCAAATTGGGGGGAGCAATTTTTTTGCACTTTTTTCGAAAAATAACTTGTTTTTTTTCATATAGAAAAATCAAAAATGGAGGTTTTACGATGTCGATTTTCAAGCTTTCCCCGGCCTATAAGGGTTATATTTGGGGAGGAGATCGGCTGAAGAAGGAATTCCACAAGTCCTTTTCCGGACCGGTGCTGGCGGAGAGTTGGGAACTATCCTGCCACCCGGACGGACCGAGTACGATCTCTTCCGGCGCATATGCAGGATGCAGCCTGCCCGACTACCTGGCAGAACAGGGGACTGGTGCACTCGGCACGAACTGCGAGCGCTTTACAGACTTCCCCATTCTCATCAAGCTGATTGATGCGCGGCAGAACCTTTCGGTACAAGTGCATCCCAGCGACGCCTATGCCCGCAGCCATGAAAACCAAAACGGCAAGACCGAGATGTGGTATGTCATCGACTGTGAGCCAGACGCGTTCCTGTATTTAGGCCTAAAGGAACGCGTTTCCCGGGAACAGTTTCGGCAACATATTGAGGAAAACACGCTCGATCAAATTCTCAACCCGGTGCCAGTACATAAGGGCGATATGTTCTTTATTGATGCCGGCACGATCCATGCGATTGGCAAAGGGATTGTCATTGCAGAAATCCAGCAGAATTCCAATGTTACATATCGCGTGTACGATTACGGACGGGTCGGAGCGGATGGCAAGCCGCGCGATCTGCATATCGAAAAGGCGTTGGAAGTGGCGCGGCTTGAACCGCCTTGTGGCAGCAATCGCTTCGGCGGGCACCTTGCAGAGTGCGAATATTTTACGGTCGACCGGTTTGACATACAAGCGGGCACGATTCAGGGCACTGTCACAACAGACAGTTTCCATTCCCTGCTGATCGTTGATGGCGAGGGCGAAGTCGCCTGTGGCGAAGAAAAACAGCCAGTACGAAAGGGCGACTGCTTGTTCCTGCCTGCTGACAGCGGGACGTACACCGTTACCGGCAGCCTGACGATGCTGCGCACCACAATTCCGCCTAAGCCGGTCTGCCGTGTCGGCATTGATTTGGGCGGAACATTTATCAAAGCGGGTGTCATTGACCCAAATAACCGCATTGTCGGCCGCAGCGAACTGCCAACCGAAGCGGACAAGCCATGGGAGCAGGTAGTGGACAACATGGTGCGTGCGGTGGAAGCCGCTCTGCAGGATGCTGCACAGACGCTTGACGATTGTGAAGCTGTGGGTGTTGGCTGCCCGGGTACCATTGACCCGCAAACCGGAACGGTCGTATACTCCAATAATCTGGGCTGGAATGATGTGCCGTTGGCAGATGCGCTGCGGCAGCGGCTGAATATGCCGGTGCATATCAGCAACGATGCCAACTGTGCAGCGTTAGGCGAGGTCGTTGCGGGCGCGGCACATGGCTGTCGTAACGCCGTGATGCTGACGCTTGGAACCGGTCTTGGCAGCGGCATCATCCTAAATGGACAGATTTTTGAAGGCGGCGGCCCCGGTGGTGCAGAATTGGGCCATACCATGCTCCGGCAGGATGGCGAACTATGCACCTGTGGCAGGCACGGTTGCTTGGAAGCATATGCCTCCGCCACGGCGCTGATCCGCGAGGCACGGCGCGCAGCGCAGACACATCCGGAATCCAAGCTGTATACTTTGTGCAGCGGCCAACTGGACGAGATGAATGGTATCATCCCGTTCGAGGCGGCCAAACAGAACGATCCTTTTGCAGAGCAGGTGGTTTCGCAATATATCAATGACCTTTCTGACGGCATCGTTGATGCGGTCAATCTGTTCCGACCGGAAGTCGTGCTGCTGGGCGGCGGCATTAGCCGACAGGGGGCTTATCTGACCGACCGTCTGCAAGACAAGGTTGCACAGCGTGTGTTTGGTGGGGAGCGCTCTTATCTGCCCGCTATCCGTTGTGCAGAATTGGAAAATGATGCGGGTATGATTGGCGCAGCGCGTATCAGCTGACCGTGTGCCGTCCACCATACGGCCAGTTTAAGCCTACCTTTCAGCAGAGCAGCAGGCACTTGCCGATTGTACTTGTGCTAGCATGTAGCACGATCATTTTCTTTGAAAAAGGTTTCAAATTTCTGCGATTTTTGCAGGATATCCTTTGCGCAGGAGAAAAACTTTGGTTGCGATTGACATGTTTTTTTCTTCCTGCTATGATAGGTCTATATCCACCGTTGCGCAAAGGGAGTGCCTGATATGACGTTTGGCGAACGTGTTGACGCAAAACAGGATCTGTTGAACGAAACCGACGACACAATTCTCATCTACATCAAGGAACACATGAAGGAAATTTCCTCCATGACCATTCAAAAAATGTCACAGGATTTGTTTGTTGCGCCCAATACCGTCATGCGTTTTTCCAAAAAATTAGGGTACAGCGGTTTTTCGGAACTGAAATTTGCGATTCAGAACGAGTATCATCCTGTCAACAGCGTTACCTTGGGGCGTCAGCTGATGGATATGCTTCCCGGAAACATTGTCAAAACCTTGGACATCATTGATATGACTCAGGTCGAGGCGGTGGCAAAAGCCATCCACCAATCACGCTGCTGTATTTTGGCAGGCGTGGGGGATTCCAATTATTTCTGTGAGCTGCTGGGTAAAAATCTCCGGTGCGTGGATTGCAGTGTGCAGTACTTTATACAGATTCACGATATGGTCTATGCGGTGGAGCACGGCAGCCCGGAAGATATCGTATTAATTATCAGTGCGCGCGGACAAAACCAGCGTCTGCTCGACCTCGCCCAAAAAGCCAAAGCAAAAGGGATGCAGACGATCAGCATCACGCATATGAAAGAGAATCCGCTGGCGGAGTTGGCCACATATCAGCTGTACTTCTGGGGCGAGCATCGCACCGTGCAAGGGTATAATGTAACCGACCGCATCGGGTTAATGGTTTTGATCCGACTCATCAGCGAAATCTTCTGGAAAAAATATAGTTTCACCTGAACGTTGCACCGGCGTTCATGGCTCATGGAGATGTGCACAAAGCACATCTCCATTTTTTGTTCAAAACAACCTGCAAAACCGCTTCACAACACGCTGTGTTGGTATATATTTTTTGATATTTGCCGCGTTTTGTGTACTTATATACAAAACGCCATACAGGGCATTTCGTTGTGGTATGATATCTACATAACGAACCGATCGGTGAAGCAACTTCCAACCAACAGATAATGAAAGGGTTGTAGATTGATGGATTTGAAGCAAATCACCAGCGAAAAGCTGATCTTTTTGGATTGCAACTTCACAAAAAAGGAAGACGTCATTCGTTTTCTGGTAGAGCGGCTGTATAACGAAGGGAAAATCACATCCAAAGAGGACTTTTTGAAAGCCGTTATGGAACGGGAAAGCCTTTCGGAAACGGGCATTTCCGACGGCGTTGCTATCCCCCACGGCAAGAGCAGCACGGTGCGCAAGGCAGCGTTCGCCTTTGCCCGCATGAAAAAGCCAGTGGCCGACTGGGAAAGCTTAGACGAGAGCAACGAGGTCACGCTGGTTTTCCTGCTGGCCATTCCAACCAGCGAGGCGGGTTCCACCCATCTCGATCTGCTGGCCGCTCTTATGGGGCACACGCAAGACGAAGCCTTCTTAAACAAACTGCAACAAGCGACCAGCCCGGCCGAGATATACGAAAGCTTGAACATGGGCGAGGCCGAAGAGAGCGATACGAGTGAAAAGAACTACTCGCACACCATTGTCGCCGTCACCGCCTGCCCCGCCGGCATCGCGCATACATATATGGCGGCCGACGCACTGGTCAAGGCCGGTGAGGAAATGGGT
>DSLFI04101__coassemble_888_pt1 | contig 12085 bp, 13 predicted proteins | sample DSLFI04101__metabat2_low_PE_004 | metagenome-assembled genome bin DSLFI04101 | reverse complement strand
CATCCCGGCAAAATAACCTGCGGCCGATCAGGCTGCCTATTCCGACAGAGAGGACGGAAAACCGTTGAACCCGATTTTGGATCTGTTCCTAACATTCGCACGCATCGGCGTATGCACCTTTGGCGGCGGCTATGCCATGCTTCCCATCCTACAGCTTGAGGTCGTGGAGAAACGCAATTGGGCTACTGAGGATGAATTGATGGACTATTACGCCATCGGGCAATGTACGCCTGGCGTGATTGCCGTCAACACCGCTACGTTTATTGGCTATAAGCACCACGGCCTGCTCGGTGCGATCTGTGCGACGGCAGGCGTGGTATTCCCTTCGCTGGTGATTATCACGATTATTGCCGCTTTCATCCAGCAGTTTGCACACATGCCTGTCGTGCAGGATGCCTTTTCCGGCGTGCGTATCGCGGTATGTGCGCTTGTGCTGCAATCGGTGTGGAAAATGGCCAAGAAAAGCGTTATTGACCTGCCGACCGTAATCATCCTGCTTGCCACGTTTGTGGCTGTCGCATTCTTCGGCATATCGCCTATCGTGATGGTCATTGCCGCTGGCGCAGCCGGTATCCTGCTCGGCTTGTTGCGGAGGCGACGCACATGATCTTTTTACAGCTGTTTTGGGAATTTTTCAAAACCGGCCTGTTTTCGGTCGGCGGCGGGCTGGCTACCCTGCCCTTCCTCAAAGAGATTTCGCTTCATTATCCATGGTTCACACCAAGTGACCTGTTGGATATGATTGCCGTATCCGAATCCACGCCGGGACCGATCGGTGTTAACACAGCGACCTATGCCGGCTTCCATGCGGCAGGCATCCCGGGTGCATTGATGGCAACATTTTCGCTCGTGCTGCCCTCGGTCATCGTCATTATCTTCATTGCACGGGCATTGACACGCTTTCGTAACTCCAAGCTGGTGCAGGATGGATTTTATGGCTTACGCCCTGCATCAGCCGGTCTGATTTTCGGCGCCATGCTTGAAGTGTTTGCAGCTTCCCTGCTCCACACCGAGCTGTGGGACGGCTTGCACAGCCTATCTTCCGTGTTCAACCTGCCGGCAATCGCCTTTTTTGCAGTGCTGTCTGTTGCGATCTGGAAGCTGCCCAAGGTACACCCAATTTTGTTCATTCTCATTGGCGCAATATGCGGCGTATTGTTTCACTTTTAATAGGCGCAAGGGGCGGGAACTTTTGGTTCCCGCCCCTTGCGCTTATCTGTATGAATCCGCATAGTTACCGGGCGAGCCAATCCTCCAGCACGTCCCGGAAATGTACCGCTGCTACGCCGTTTTCCTGTAAAAACACCGCCAGCTCCATTGTTTGTGATAAAGTGAATGCAACATCATCAATGCTGTCCACCATATCCTGCCCGTCCTGCACGGCGATACCAAAACGCTCCCCATCCGCCGTTTTACTCCGGGTCACCAGATAACGAACCAATTTTTACACCCCCTATGCGCACCTGCGCCGTTTTAGCCGCCACCGTATGCTGCCTGCCATATGCCCATGCATACCGGCCTTCCCCCCTATACTGCCGCGGCCATTGTATTCAGCTCCTTCCCTCTCATTTTACGCGCCTGCATTTTCACGTTATGTCGAATTTTGTCGAACAAAAGATAAAAAAATTACCGCAGATGCCTTGACATCTGCGGTAATTCATTACTCCATCAAAAATGACTCCACCAACTGGCAGGCATCCTCGATACAGCCGGAGCACGAACGGCGCACCTTGCCGTCTGCCACGCCTTTGAGTTCCCTGCACAGATAAGTACCGTTCTTTTCACTAAACGACGCGGCCAGAGCCTTGGTGGTCTTATAGGTTGCTCCTTTGGTGGCACCCGGAAACTCCGGACCCTTGCTCCCACACAGACCCGCCAACATCAGTGCGCCGGATAACGCACCGCACACCTCCATCAGCCCCATACCCAAGCCGAAGCCCTCGGCCATTTTATAAGCTGTTTCCTCATCCAAACCAAATGCATCACAGTAAGCGCAAACCACTGCCTGTGCGCAATTATATCCCTGATCGTGCAGGCGCTGCGCCTGCTCTGCCCGTTCTGTCATGCTGTCAAAACCCTTTCTTATACAATCAATATTCGACCTGCGAGAAATAGTACAGGATGGCGTTGCACTGCGCGCGCGCCTCGGCCTGCCAATCCTCCTCGCTATCAATAAACTTCTGATCCTCTACGTTGTCGATAAAGCAGAATTCGCTGGTCACTGCCGGAATACACAGGGACGCTGCGGCACGATTGGTATAATAATAATCCCCATTCGTGCCCTCTTTGAACACCACCTGACGGATCGGCACACCGAGCGCGCTGTATTCATCGAGCAACGCTTCGCCCAACAGCTTGGTTGTCCCGCCGTTCTTATCTGCAATCTGCGCCAGCACCTCAGCGCCTCGCGCTGTCGTGTTGGCAGCGTTGTGATGGATACTGAAGAACAGGTCGACCGAGGACGCATACTGCTCCATCACCGTGCCGCGCATCGAAAGAGAACTGCCATCCTCGAGCGTATCGCGCACCATAATAACGCGCACGCCCTCCTGCTCCAGATAGTCTTGCAGGTACTGCGCCACATACAGGTTGACATGCTTTTCATCCAGCGATTCATCTTCATTATGCGCGCCAACATCGCTGCCGCCATGGCCTGCATCCACAATCACGGTCATTTTACCGTCCAGATGCGAAGTGCGCGGCGGCTGAACCGGATCTTCCGGCTCGCCTTCGCTCTCATCATAGTCGCGCACACGCACCAGATAATCCGCACTACAATAGCGATCCGTGCCTGCGCTTGTGTCCATCAAATGCGCCCAGCCATCGGCCAACTCATCCACCACGACCTCGTCGCCATTTTTCAGACGGCCCACGATTGCATATTTGGTCGCCGGACCCGCACGCACGGCCAGCGTCGAATCCACCTTGACCTGATACACACCCGGTACGAAAGGCGTATCCTCTGTCTCATCCTCATCCGGTGTATCCGGCTCATCCGGTTCATCCGGCGTATTGGACGACGAGCCACTGTCATAATCGCGCACGCGCACCAAATAGTCTGCGCTACAATAGCCGTTTGTATTACGGATATGCGCCCAGCCGTTGGAAATACTATCTACAATGACCTGCGCGCCGTTGGCCAACTGGCCGACCACTGCATAACCTGTGCCCGGACCAGAACGAATGGACAGCGTGGTATCTACCTTCACCTGATACACACCTGTGACAAATGGCTCATCCTCTGGTGTTTCAGGATCCGGCGTAGGCTGCGTGCCAATTTCCGGGTCCTCCGGTGAAACCACCGCAGCGGTCTTGATCTGTACCGTTTGTGTGGCGCTCTCAAACGCCGCGGTAAAGCCAATAGCAGATGAGACATCCGCAATTTTATAATAGTTGTTGCCGTTAATATTATAACCCTTAATCGAAATGCCCTTGCCGTCAAGCAATACCTTTGCGGTGGATGCCTGCACACGCAACGAGGTCGAGGATGCAACCGTCATTTCCCCGCCGACGGTGGTATAGGGTTGTCCGGACAACAGGTTGACCGCATTCTGCGCACTGTCCCACGTTACATTGAACGAGGCGCTTGTACCATTGAGCATATACGCCACATCACGCAGCTTGAAATAGTTGTAGCCATCAATATTATATGCCTGTGGGTTTACCGCCTTGCCATTTACCTGAACCTTATGGGTCGACGCAACCACGCGCATAGCGCGCGCAGTAGGCGCGGTCATCACGGATGCCACATCCGTTTCCTCGTCGGCCTGTAACATCCCGTCGGAGGTGTCCGTTTCCGGCATATCCTGTGGCATTTCCACAACTTGTCCGGCCTGTTCAGTCGGCGTTTCTGCCGCTGCCCCTCCGACAGCCGTTATGTAGATCATTGCGCATAACAGCGCCAAAATTCGTTTCCAGTGCATGGGAAATCCTCCATATTCTTTGGAGTGGGGTAACTATTTGCAACGTATTTTATCACGAAACCGCCCGAATTTCAATGCTTTATGCCGCAAAGCGGGGCATTTGTAATATTACAAATGCCCCGGCCATGTATTCCGTTTTTAATCAAAGCATCGCCGCGCCGATCAAACCGGCATCGTTGCCAAGCGAAGCGCAAACAATTTCGGTGTTGCACTTTTCACTGCGGAACGTCTGCGGCGTCGTCAGACGGCGCACCGGCTCAAGCAGCTTTTCGCCGTAACCGGCAAGACCGCCGCCCAGCACAATGCTCTCCGGCTGGAAGATATTGATAAATGTAGCAAGACCGCTCGACAGGTTTTCACAATACTCGTCAAACAGTTCTCGCGCAAGCAAGTCGCCTGCATCCACCGCATCGCAGATCATCTTCGCGTCCAGATGCCCCGCGTGCTTGCTGAGCATACTCTCACGCCCTGCGGCCAGTGCACGCTCCGCGAACTTGACAAAGGCAGAAGCCGAAGCATACGCCTCCAGACAGCCCTTACGACCGCAGTTGCACGGCTCGCCGTCACGCTGGATGACAATATGCCCCATTTCACCGGCAATGCCGTTGCAGCCGGTGTACAGCTTGCCGTCAATGATAATGCCACCGCCCACGCCAGTACCCAGCGTGACCATCAGCATATTGCGCGCATTCTGTGCCGCACCCGCCGTCGCCTCGCCAAGCGCCGCGCAGTTGGCATCGTTGTCCAGCTGCACCGCGCAGGAAAACTCCGGCTTGAAGGCATCTGCAAAGCAGACATTATTCATCCCCAAGTTGGTGCCGAATTTGAGCGTGCAGGTTTCCTTGTCGAACGAACCGGGCACGCCAATGCCAATGCTTGTAATCTGGTCAGGCGTGATGCCACGCTCGCCGCACAGCGCCAACGCCAGCAGCTTCATGTCGGCGCACAGGCCGGGCGCATCCCCTGTCCGGGTTGGCGTGCTCTGCTTGCCCAGCAGCGTGCCGTCCTCCTCACAGAGCGCTGCCTTAACCGAAGTGCCTCCCAGATCAATACCAATTCGCATAAATTCCCCTTCCCTTCCGTTAATTCAAAATAGTTGCAGCCCCCGGCTGCGGAAATATGTATCCAGCCGCTCCCGGCTGCTGTTGACGATCAATTCCTCCGGAAAACCGATTTCCTCCAACATCGCCATCGCGTTATCCACATAGCCGACGCGATTCTCAATATGGGAATCGCTGTTGACTACGATCGGCACTTCATATTGCTTGCACAATCGGGCAATGGCGGTGCAATTCTCCTTGCTGCCCTGACGGATCGCGAACGAATTACTGTTGATTTCAACCAGTTTACCGAATTCATTGCAGCGGGAAATGATGTATTCCTGATCAAAATCATAGTGTGCGTTGCCCGGATGCCCAAGTGCATTGACCCTCGGGTCATGCAGCACTGCCTCCAGCGCCTCGGTGTGCATGGCTTTGGTCGACGGCGCAAAACAGTTTTCATGGAATGAAGCGAGCGCAAATTCTACTGGCCGCAGGCTTTTTTCACTGATTTGATCCAAAACTCCTCCCGGCCGGATGTTAAACTCAATGCCACGAATCACGGTAACACCGTCGATCTGGCGCGGCAGGATGTCCAGATTGGAAAAATGCCACTCGTGCGGCGCATCTGTCATATCCGGGCCATGGTCGGTAATCGCGATGGCAATCAGGCCGCGGGCCTTGGCGCCGCGTGCCATTTCAGCCACAGTAGAATAGGCATGTGTACTTGCAACGGTATGTGTGTGCAGGTCTGCTACGATTTGCATGGGTTTCTCCTTTGGTGAATTTTAGTTGCCGTACTGTTTGAGCATACGCTCCTGTAATTCCTTGGCCGCGTTAAAGCCCATCTTTTTCTGGCGGTCGTTCATCGCTGCGACTTCAATGATAACAGCGAGGTTACGGCCGGGCTTGACCGGGATTGTCATGCTGGGCACGGCAATATCCAGAATAGACGTAGTCTGGCCGTCGAGGCCGAGGCGGTCGTACTGCTTGCCTTCCTCCCACGGTTCAAGGTTGATGACAAGCTCGACCTTTTCGGTCATCTTGATCGCGCCGACACCGAAAATACGGCGCACATCGACAATGCCGATGCCGCGCAGCTCGATAAAGTGACGGATTACCTCGGGCGCGGTGCCGACCAGCGTCTTATCCGATACGCGCTTGATTTCGACCGCATCGTCTGCGATCAGACGGTGTCCGCGCTTGACCAGCTCGATGGCCGTCTCGGACTTACCAACGCCTGAATCACCAAGCAGCAGCACGCCTTCGCCATAAATTTCAATCAGCACGCCATGCAGCGTGACACGCGGGGCAAGGTACACCTTAAGCGACGCGATGATCGCGCTCATAATGGTCGAGGTAAAGTCGTTGGTACGCACAATCGGCACACCATATTTCTGCGCGGCTTCCATGCACTCCGGAAATACATCAATATTACGCGAGATGATCAGCACCGGGATGCCGGTGGAGAACAACCGGTCAAAGCAGGCGCGGCGCGCATCCGGCTCCATGCGCTCTACATAACTTGATTCGACCTTGCCCATAATCTGAATACGGTTGGGGTCAAAATAATCGAAAAAGCCCGCCAGCTGCAAACCGGGGCGATTGACGTCATCCTTTGTGATCTCGGTCTTTTCAAATCCGTCCGGGCCATAAACCACCTCGAAGTTGAACTCCTGAATCAATTCCCCCAAACTGACGCCGAACTCTTTTAACTGCATAAACATACTCCCTTCCGCAATGGCAGGCGATAATATGATTGTATTATACCCCTATTTATCCCGCTTTTCAACGATTTCCGGCATGCCGTCGCCAAAACTTGAAAATGCTGATTTTTTGTAAAAAATAACTTGCATTTTACCCTTTGTTATGGTATTATAATATCCGTTATGCAATGCACAAGAGAAGGAGGTGCAGGAAAATGGCAAAGTGCGATATTTGCGGCAAGGGCGTGACCTTTGGTATTCAGGTTTCCCACTCTCATCGTCGCTCCAACCGTACCTGGAAGCCGAACGTTCGTCGCGTCAAGGCTCTGGTCGACGGTACTCCCCGCCATATCAACGTGTGTACTCGGTGCCTCCGCTCCGGCAAGGTAACCCGCGCGATCTGATTGCAGACGCGGCTCCGTTGAAACTGTCAAAGCGCTCTGCTTGCAGGGCGCTTTTCTACTGCCCATTTTTCCCGAAGTAGGTGATCCCCTTATGAAAAAAGCCCTGCGCCCCGCCTTTGTCGTAACCATTCCGGTGCTCTGCGGCTATCTGTTCATCGGCATTGCGTTCGGTGTGATGTTGCGCGACATTGGCTACACTTCCCCGTGGGCGTTCCTGACCAGCCTTACCGTCTACGCCGGGTCAGGGCAATACCTGTTGGTGTCCTTGCTCGCGGCGCGCGCTTCACTTGTGACCGTGGCGTTTATGACGCTGCTGCTCAATTGCCGTCACATCTTTTATGGGCTATCCTTTCTTGAAACCTTCCACCAGATGGGCATTGCCAAATGGTATATGATCTTTTCGCTGACGGATGAGACCTATTCGCTGCTATGCGCGCTGCGCACGCCGGATGGCGTCGACCCGAACGCCATGCGTCTCTGGATTGCCGTGCTCGACCACAGCTACTGGATTGGCGGTTCGGTGATCGGCGCAATCCTCGGCGGCATGCTGCCGTTTGATTCGACCGGTATTGACTTTGCCATGACTTCACTATTCACGGTCATTTTTATCGAGCAGTGGCTGAGCACAAAACAGCATGTGCCTGCTTTCCTCGGCTTGGGTGCCGCAGCGGTATCGCTGGCAATACTCGGGCCGGATAACTTCATCCTGCCCGCGATGCTGGCCATCTGTGTGATGCTGGTCGCGCTGCGCGGCCGTCTGGCAAAGGAGGCGGTAGAATGACCCCACAAAGAACTGTCGCCATGATCTTGGTCGCCGCGGTATGCACCTTTGCAACCCGCGTTGCCCCCTTCCTGTTGTTCAACGGCAAAAAGCCCATCCCGCCCATCGTGCGCTATCTGGGCGAAGCGCTGCCACCCGCAGTAATCGCGCTGCTGGTTGTCTACTGCGTGAAAAATGTCAACTGGCTGGCCGCACCACATGGCGCGCCCGAGCTGCTTTGCATCGCAGTAACTGCTGTGCTGCACATCTGGAAGCGGAACAACCTGCTGTCAATCGGCGCGGGCACCGTGCTGTACATGTACCTCGTGCAAAACATCTTTATCTGACCTATCCCGCGCCTTTTTGCGCGGGATTTTTGTTTTCTCTCCCACCAATCTATGGTACAATAGAATCCAGCCAGATAAAGGAGCGATCCCATGGAAAGCATTGTAGAAGTTCTCGCCCGCGAAATCGGGCAAAAGCAGGAATATGTAGAAAATATCGTGAAATTGCTCGACGACGGCAACACCGTCCCCTTCATCGCGCGCTATCGCAAAGAGCTGCACGGCTCAATGGACGACCAGACCATCCGCCAGCTGGCTGACCGGCTGGCCTATCTGCGCAATCTGGATGCCCGTCGCGAGGAGATCCGCAGCGCGATCGAAGCGCAGGGCAAGTTGACGGACGAATTGGCATCTGCCATCGCGTCCGCGCAGACGCTTGCTGCGCTTGACGACCTGTACCGCCCTTACCGTCCCAAACGGCGCACCCGCGCATCGGTCGCACGCGAAAAAGGCCTGGAGCCGCTGGCCGAGGCACTGCTGGCCGCGCGCGGCCCCTCCCCTGCACCAGAGGAACTGGCGCAGCCATATATCAACGCCGAAAAAGGCGTGGAAACCGCGCAGGACGCGCTTGCAGGCGCAAGCGACATCATCGCGGAAGATCTGTCAGACGATGCGGCGCTGCGCGGACGTTTGCGAACGCTGCTGCACCGCACAGGCGTCATCCGCACGGCGGGCTGTGACGAAAACGACACCGTCTACACCATGTACCACGACTTTTCCGAGCCGGTGCGCAAACTGCAAAGCCACCGCGTGCTCGCCATCAACCGCGGTGAAAAGGAGGACAAGCTCAAGGTCACGCTCGAGTGCGACGAGACCGAAGCACTTGCCACCGTCACCCGCGCCGCAGTGCACCCCAAGAACCCCTACGCTGCTTTTTTGCGCGAAACCTGCGCGGATAGCTGGAAACGTCTGCTATTCCCCTCGCTTGAACGTGAACTCCGCAGCGAACTGACTGACGCGGCCAGCGAACAGGCCATTCATACGTTTGCGCTCAATCTGCGGCCATTGCTGCTGCAACCGCCCGTGCGCGGCCGTGTCACGCTCGGCTTTGACCCCGGCTACCGCAATGGCTGCAAGCTGGCCGTCGTGGACGAGACCGGCAAGGTGCTGGACACCGCAGTGATCTACCCCACCCCGCCGCTCAAAAAAACCGAGGATGCCAAACGCACACTGCGTCGCCTATGCGACAAGCATAAAGTCACCTGCATTGCCATCGGCAACGGCACGGCCTCCAAGGAAAGCGAGATTTTTATTGCCGACTTCATCCGCGACTACGGCGGCGGCATCGACTATATGGTCGTGTCCGAGGCTGGCGCTTCGGTCTATTCCGCCTCGCCGCTTGGGGCGGAAGAATTTCCAGACTTTGACGTAAACCTGCGTTCTGCGGTATCCATCGCGCGCCGGCTTCAGGACCCGCTTGCCGAGCTGGTCAAAATCGATCCCAAATCCATCGGCGTAGGCCAGTACCAGCACGACATGCCGCAGGCACGCCTGAGCGATACACTGGACGGCGTCGTCGAAGACTGCGTCAACGCGGTCGGCGTGGATTTGAACACTGCCTCCCCTGCCCTGCTGCGCCGTGTCGCAGGCATAAGCCAAACAGTTTCCAAGAACATCGCCCAGTGGCGCGAGGAAAACGGCCGATTTGACAGCCGCGCACAGCTGAAAAAGGTCAAAGGCCTCGGCCCTAAGGCATTTGAGCAATGTGCAGGCTTTCTTCGCGTGCCGGACGGCAAAAACCTGCTTGACCGTACAGGCGTACATCCCGAAGCGTACAAGGCCGCCGAAACCCTGCTGATGCTGTGCGGTTACACCGTTGCAGACGCAGCACAAGGCAAGATCGGCGAACTGTCTGCCCGCGCAAAGCAACTCGGCCTGACGGATGCCGCTGCACGCTGCGGGGTCGGCGTACCTACGCTGACTGATATCATCGCCGAATTACAAAAGCCCGGCCGTGACCCACGCGACGAACTGCCGCCTCCGCTCCTGCGCTCGGACGTGCTGGATATTGCCGACCTCAAGCCCGGCATGAAGCTCAAAGGCACGGTGCGCAACGTTGCAGACTTCGGCGCATTCGTCGATATCGGTGTGCATCAGGACGGTCTGGTGCATATTTCGCAGCTTTGCAACCGCTATGTCAAGCATCCGTCCGAAGTTGTGACGGTTGGTGACGTGGTAGACGTAGCTGTTCTGTCGGCCGACCCCAAAACGCACCGTATTTCCTTAACGATGAAGTTATAATATAGCGATATAAGACAAATAGAAAGGCGCAGCTTACGCTGCGCCTTTCTTCTTCTGTTTTTCGCTGGCAACCTATGCGATCCGTATTCAGCCGCAGGATTTGCAGCCGCAGCCATTGGAATTGCCACAGCCACAGCCGCCATTCGAGCCACCGCTCAGTGCGCCGCACAGATTATCAGAGCACTCCGGCTTGGGCGGGAAGAATTCCTCGATCGGGAACTCAAAGTTTGCAAAGATCTCGCAGGGATCCTGCTCACCACCGACGCCACTGCCCGAGCAGTCTCGGCGCGGCAGGCAAATGTCGTATGCCGGCATCAGCAGCTGAATATCACGTTCGAGGCGGATGATCGAGAACTGGCCCAGCGTAACGAACAGCTGATAGCCGTCGTTATCCAGCACCAGATTATCGCCACCGAAGCACGAGCAGATCGAGCGCGGTACCTCGTGCAGCGCGCAGCAGCAGCAGTTGCACGAAGTCTCGGGCGCAACAACGCGCGCGTCGAGCACGATCGGGTCAACAACCTCGACAACTGCGGTCGGCTTATTGCTGTCGGGTGCAAGCTGGACGTCCATGCCGTCCTCGATATAGCGGGACGAGAAAATGCGTGCGCCGCCCTCGCCGCCGAACAGCACGACGCGCTTGTCAAATACCGCAAGGCCGTCGATAATGCGCGGACGACCGACCACACAGCTTACCTCGCATTCGATACGGTAGAAAAAGCGAATGTCAATCGTGTAGCAGCCACGGTTATATGGCATCTGATGTTTATACATCTTTAAATCCTATGTTTTCATCATTATACCACAAACTTTTCTCTGATAGAACGACAAAAGCCGCCCTTTCGGGCGGCTTTTGTCAAAATGTCTTAAATCCTTTAAATCCTTTCAACCCTGTTCCGGTACTCTTTTTCTTGCTGGTTGCTCCGCTGCTGCCGGATGATTGTTTTCCGCTCGAAACAATACCCGTGCTCGCCGAGCCGTCATAAACATAGCCACTCGCGCTGCCGTAATCCGGAATAATCGTCAGCGGGTCGATAATCTTGCCGTCCTTCCACGCCTGCAAATCAAGGTGCGGCCCAGTGCTGATACCGGTACTGCCAACCGCGCCAATTTTCTGCCCCTGTGTTACTGTGTCGCCGGGCTGCACGTCACTTTTCGCCTGCATATGGTGGTACTCGGTTTCCGTTCCGTCCCCGTGGTCAATATGTACAGTCCATCCGTACCCATTTACCCATCCTGCGCTTGTCACCGTGCCACCCTTTACCGCCTGCACCGGTGTGCCTTCTGGTGCAGCAATATCAACCGCTTTATGCCAGCTTGACGCTCCCGCCGTTGGAGACGTGCGCGGCCCGAACGAGCTGGAAAGTGCTCCACCTGCCACTGGGTTTATATACCCAGACGCAGACTCCACCTGTCGCGATACCTGCGACCCGCTTTCCGTGTCCTTTGGCAGCGTCCCCGCGCCGGTATATACGTCGTCAATGTTTTTATATCCCATTGCATGCATAATTGCCGCATATTGGTCATAATTCCACGTATTCTGTGCAACAATTGCCGCCTGCGCCGCCAGCTTCGCGCCGCTTACGCCGCTTTCATACTCCGCTTGCTTCGCCAGCGTCTTAATCGTTAAGTATTGCGCCGCCGTCACACCGCTGTTCTGAATCGCC
>DSLFI04101__coassemble_865_pt1 | contig 12238 bp, 14 predicted proteins | sample DSLFI04101__metabat2_low_PE_004 | metagenome-assembled genome bin DSLFI04101 | reverse complement strand
ACCTTTTCATTGGGCGCCCACTCGGCATAGATTTCAGGGTATTTTGCGGCGGCCTCCGTGATCTCGGTACTCGGCGTACCGGGATAGCTGGAGACAAAGCTGCATCCGGCCTCATACAGGCCGCGGGCAACGGCTTCGTTGCCCAGCATCAGCGTTTTCATGTTGTCATTCCTCCTGTGCAATATGTTCATGCGATCAGGCGCGGCGGAAAGCCGCGTCTTGTCCCGCAGGGTTGCCAAAAAAGTGTGTTGCGCCCGTCCGCCGCCGGACCGGCGGGCGGGACAGGGTTATAGCGCGCTGTCGGCCTGCTCGCCGATCGACTCCTTGACCTTGACCACGACCGTGCGCTCGTAGCAGGAGAACACCTGCTCGATATGTTTGGACGGTGGCGGTGGGGTCAGCAGGCTGACGACCGGGACGATCACCAATCCGGCGAGCATGCAGAACGCGCCCGCGTTGATCGGCGACTGCAAAACCGTCGGAAAATAGGAACCGGCAAAAATATTGGCCAGCATCACGACTGTCGAAAAGGCAAAGCAGACGATACAGGCGGCCTTGGAGGTGCGCTTCCAGTACAGGCCATACAGGAACGGCGCGAGGAACGCGCCTGCCAGCGCGCCCCAGCTGACGCCCATCAGCTGCGCGATAAAGGTAACGTTCGAATGGTACTGGATGAGCGCGAGCACGACCGAAATCGCAATAAACACCACGATTAGCAGCCGCATGGTCAGCACCTGCTGCTTTTCCTTCATATCTTTGGCGAGTGTGTCCTTGATGAAGTCGAGCGTCAGCGTCGAACTGGAGGCCAGCACCAGCGAGGACAACGTGGACATCGAGGCGGAAAGCACCAGTATGACCACGACCGCGATCAGCAACGAGGAAAGCCCCTCGAGCATGGTCGGGATAATGAAGTCGTAGCCGTTTGCGGCGACCAGCTCGGGCGTGGAAAACAGCCGCCCGAAGCCGCCGAGGAAGTAGCAGCCGCCCGCGACGACGAAGGCAAACAGTGTCGAGATAATCATGCCTTTGTCAATTGCCTTTTCACTGCGGATGGCGTAGAATTTCTGCACCATCTGCGGCAGGCCCCAAGTGCCAAGGCTGGTCAGCAGCACCACGCCCAGCAGACCGACTGGATCAGGGCCAAAGAAGGATGCGAACACGCCCGGGGTCGTGCTTGCCGCGGGGTCGGACACCCGCGCAAGGCCGTCCAGCGCGGCCAGGAAGCCGCCCTGCCCTTTGAGCACCGCGCCGATGACCGCACAGATACCGACGATCATGATGATGCCTTGGATGAAGTCGTTGATGGCGGTCGCCATATAGCCGCCCGCGATGACGTACACACCGGTCAGCACAGCCATGACAATCACGCACACCGCGTAGTCAATGTGGAAAGCCATGCCGAACAGACGGCTCAAGCCATTATAGAGCGAAGCGGTATAGGGAATCAGAAAAATAAAGATGATGGCGGACGACGCGGGCTTCATGCCGCGGCTCTGGAAGCGCGCGGCAAAGAACTGCGGCATGGTGGCGCTGTTTAGGTGCTGGGTCATCACGCGGGTGCGGCGGCCAAGCACCGCCCACGCCAGCAGCGAGCCTAAAATCGCGTTGCCAATGCCTGCCCATGTGGCGGCAATGCCGTATTTCCAACCGAACTGGCCGGCGTAGCCGACAAAAACAACGGCGGAAAAGTAACTCGTGCCGTAGGCGAAAGCCGTCAGCCACGGGCCGACCGACCGGCCACCGAGCACGAAGCCCGCCACATTGTTTGCATGGTGGCGGCAGCTCAGGCCGACCACAATCATCACGCCAAAGAACAGGATCAGCAGGGAAAGCTTAATCAGCAAATCGGACATGGGAACATACCTCGTTTGTTTCTATTTCTCTCGGGGTCAGTGCGTGGTCTGCTCCTCGACCAGACGGCCGCTGCAATATTTCTCACGCAGCACCGGCTTTTCGATTTTTCCGGTCGGGTTGCGCGGGATGCGGTCGAAAATGACCTTGCGCGGACGTTTGTAGCGCGGCAATTCGCTACAGAACTGGTTGATCTCGTCCTCGGTGCAGGTTTCGCCCTCGGCCACCTCGATGATAGCGGCTGCGATCTCACCCAGACGCTGGTCGGGCAGGCCGATGACGGCGACATCGTGGATTTTGGGGTTATGGCGCAGGAAGTCCTCGATCTGGACGGGGTACAGGTTTTCGCCGCCCGAGATGATAACGTCCTTCTTGCGGTCAACCAGATAGATAAAGCCGTCCTCATCGGTGCGCGCCATGTCGCCCGTATAGAGCCAGCCGTCCTTCAGCACCTCGGCAGTTGCCTCAGGGTTCTTATAGTAGCAGACCATGACGCCGGGGCCCTTGACGATCAGCTCGCCAACCTCGCCCTGCGGAACGTCGTTGCCCTGCTCGTCGACAATGCGCGCCTGCCACTGGTAGCCCGGTTTGCCGATCGCGCCGACCTTGTCGACGTTCTCCACACCCAAATGGACGCAGCCCGGGCCGATCGACTCGGACAGGCCGTAGTTGGTGTCGTACTGGTGGTGCGGGAACAGCTTGAGCCAACGGTGGATCATGCTCTGCGGCACGGGCTGCGCACCGATGTGCATCAGCCGCCACTGGTCGAGCAGGTAATGCCCCATATCAATGCGGCCGGACTCGATCGCTTCCAGCAAATCCTGGCACCACGGCACGAGCAGCCAGACGATCGTGCATTTTTCCTCGGTCACGGCGCGCAAAATCCATTCGGGCTTGACACCACGCAGCAACACGGCCTTACTCGCCGAAATCAGGCTGCCGAACCAGTGCATCTTAGCGCCCGTGTGGTAAAGCGGCGGGATGCACAGGAACACATCGTCACGCGTCTGGCCGTGGTGTTTCTGCTCGGTCATGCACGAGCCGAGCAGCGAGCGGTGCTTATGTAAAATGGCCTTGGGGAAGCCGGTCGTGCCGGAAGAGAAGTAGATCGCCGCGTCATCCTCCTCGGTCAGTGCAACCGGGGGCGCGCTTGACGAGCAAAACTCAACGAGGCGGCAGCAGTCCTCGGCGTAGGCGGGTACCTCCCGGCCGACAAAGAACATCAGCTTGACGCCGTTTAGCTTTTCCACGATCGGGTCGATACGGGAAACAAATTCCGGCCCGAATACCAGCACCTCGACGTCGGCAAGGTCGAGACAGTACTCGATCTCGTCACTCGAATAGCGGAAGTTCATCGGCACCGCAACGCAGCCCGCCTTGAGAATTCCGAAATACAGCGGCAGCCACTCGAGGCAGTTCATCAGCAGGATACCGACCTTCGCCCCGCGCCCCAGACCGCGGCTGAGCAGCAGGTTGGCAAAGCGGTTTGCCCGGCGCTCGAAGTCCTTCCACGACATTTCGCGGCGGTAGGGCGCGTCCGGGCGGGCGCTTTCGATCAGGCTGTAATCGCGCCAAGTGACGGCGGCATCGCGCTCTTCCGAGGGGTTGATCTCAACCAACGCAATGTCCGCGCCGTACAGCCGCGCGTTGCGTTCGAGAAAATCCGTAATGACCATTTCTATCTCCTTCTTTTCCGGTGGCGGGGAATAAAAAAACGCCCTCTGCATCAGCAGAGGACGAGACAAACCCGTGGTACCACCTCTATTTGCCGCCAAAGGCGGCCTCAGCAGGGCCGAAAAGCCCCCCGCGCTGTAACGGGCGCGCCCGTTGCCGCCTACTTTCTATTTCAGCGGTACCGCTCCGAAAGGTATTCCGTCACCGCGTCTGTGCTGCCTTACACCGACCGGCAGCTCTCTGCGACAGGGGTACGGGACGTACTTGGTTCCATCATCGCGTTGTTCTTATTATACAATACTCTATCAGTTTCACCTGCTAAAGTCAATAAAAAACACAAAAAATTACGAAATCTTTTTCTGCGTCCGGAAACCGTTGACGGTCATGTTCGCCACCGTCGCACCCAGATCGTCGGTCACGGTAACCGTATAAAAGCAGGTTGACCGGCCGGCACGGACACAGGTTGCCTCGGCCAGCACCTCGCTGCCCTTGGCAGGCGACAGAAAGGTAATATCGTGTTGCAGCGACACGGTTACGTTTTCCGCAAAAGCGTTGACCGCAACTGCAAAAGCAAAGTCGGCCAGCGTGAAGATCGCGCCGCCCTGCGGCGTACCCGCGGCGTTGCGGTGATGGGGCTGTAACTTCATGGCGCATATGGCATGGCCGGGCTCGGCCAGACGGATTTCGCAGCCGGCGGCATCGGTCGCGAAGCGGTCGGCGGCAAAGGTTGCGCGGATTTGTTCCAGAGATGGCATAGGGATTCCTTCTTTCCGGGTAACGGGTGGATATTTTTTCGCGTCATTGTATAAAAATGTAACACAAAGTACCCCACATTGTAAAGGGGCGGCGGAAAATTTTTCTCCACCGCCCCTTTGTATTATGTTCTATTTGATATCCGTCCCCGGTTGGGATTATTGCTGGTCCAAAGCCGCGCGCACTGCGGTAGCGAGCTGATCCGAGCAGCTCGTGCCTTTGCGGCCGCACGAAATACCCTTGAAATAGCCCTCGATCTGCTCGACGCTCATGCCCTCGACCACGCGACTGATCGCCTGCAAATTGCCGTCACACCCGCCGACAAAAGATACGTTATGCACCTTATCCCCGTCAAGATCAAACGAAATGCGCATCGGGCATACCCCGCGCGGCTTGTAATCAAAATGCTGCATGTATATTCCTCCTGTTTGATGTTACAACAGCGAGCGGATGTAGTCCGCCGCATGCTGGAAGCTTTCGGCCTCAAAATACGGCCGCGTTTCCACGGGCGTCGGCCGCCCGTCCCAGTTAAGCCACACGCCGCCGATGCCGAGATCGAGCGCGCCCTGCACGTCGTGCAGGAAATTGTCGCCCACCATGACAGCGCTGTTCGCTGTGCAGCCGCACTTGTGCAGCGCCAGCCAGAAAATCGGCGCGCCGGGCTTGTCCATGCCCGCTTCCTCGCTCGAGACGAGGAAATCGACACTATCAGCCAGACCAAGGTGTTCCAGCTTTTCCATCTGCATATCGGCCAGCATGTCGGTGCATACCGCAGTTTTGACGCCCGCCTGCCGCAGGTCATCAAGCAATTCCGGCACGCCTGGGCGCAGCTCCATCTTTTCCCGCACGGCGTCCCAATAGACGCGGTGCACCTGCCGGGCATACCGGATGGCATTGCAGCCCAGCCGCTCGAGCGCGCCCTGTGCGCATACCACGCGGTCGTGGATGGGCGGCATGCCGGGCTGCTGCCGCGTCATGCGCTGGCGGCTGGCGCGGAACGCCTGTGTGAACGTCTCGCCATCGATGCCGAGCACCTGCTCCGACCAAACAGCCAGCCGCTCGTACCCGTAGTCGTCACACGCCTTGAAGCTGCCGTACAGCGTGTCATCCAAGTCAAAAAATACTGCTTTCAGTCCCATGTTACCCCTCACATCAACGCGTCGTTGTACACCGCACGGCTACCGCCGACAAATTTCGGACGGCGGCGCGCGCAAAGCAGCACGGCCTCGCCAATGCGTTTGGTTGCAATACGCAGCGGCACTACAACCGGCTTGATATGCATACCAATCAGCGTCCCGCCGATGTCCATGCCTGCGGACGCGGACTGTTTGACCGTCTCGACCGCGACCGGATCGTCAAACCGCTTGTATGCAGTCGTGCCGAACGAGCCGCCTGCCTTGGGCTGCGGGATAACGTTGACCTCATCCAGCCCGAACTTTTCGCACGCCGCCCGCTCGACAATCAGCGCACGGTTCAAATGCTCGCAACACTGCGCGGCCAAAAAGATGCCGCGTTCCTGCAAAACGCCGTGAATCCCTTCAAATATCGCTTCGGCCACCTCGACGCTCGAGTGCGTGCCGATTTTCTCACCGCACACCTCGCTCGACGAACAACCGACCACAAACAGGTCTCCCACGCGCAGCCCTGCCGCCTCGCACACCTGCAAAGCCGCCTGCGCACTCTGCTCCCGGATCTCAGCAAGCTCCATTGCTTCATGCCTCCTTTATATCCCTTACAGTATAGCACATTTTGCCCGGGCTTTCACCGTATTTTTTCACGCGGCATACTCTGACAATGAGGCGACGCCTCAAACCGACAGACAAGGAGCCATCCACATATGAATACGTCAAACCATACGGGTGATACGATGCTGCCCGCGGACAGCATCGACCCCCGTCTGCTTTCGCTCGCCATGGCCTTTGTGCCTGCGCAGAGCTTTGACACGCCCTACGAGCCCGCGCTGGCCTTCAGCCGCGGCACCATCTTCCCGGCACTCGACAAGCCGTTCCTCGGAGAGGAGGCTGTCCCGCAATGACCGAACGTGAAAAACTGCTCGGCCGCGTGCGCATGTATGACTTCGCGCTCGTGGACGTAATCCAATATCTTGACGGCCACCCCAACAACACGGCGGCGCTGGCCTATTACAGCAAGATGCGCACGGCCTTCGACAAGGCCGCTGCTGAATATGAGGATGCATTCGGCCCGTTGACCGCCCGCGAGGTAGACACCCGTCCGGGCAACTGGCGCTGGATCGACGACCCGTGGCCGTGGGAAGGAGAGGATAACTGATGTGGTCATACGATAAACGCTTACAGTTCCCCGTGAACATCAAAAACCCCGATCCGCAGACTGCAAAGATCGTCATTACGCAGCTGGGTGGTGCCAATTGCAAAAACAGATGACAGGGATACCTTCTCTATCTATGCAGCACCGTATGCCCCGCATCGCCATCAACGGACGCTGCTTCCCCTGTAAACGGGCGAAGCCTCTGGGCAGCACTCCTTGGCGCGGCGCAGGAAGGTCTGGTGGGAAATCCCCAGCTGCTTGGCGGCACCGCGCGAGGACACCTCGCCGCGCGCCCATGAACGCGCCAGCAGATCGAACCCCTGCGGCATTTCCATGCGCTCACGCCCCAGATGGATGCCCCGTTGACGCGCCGCGGCAATCCCTTCCGCCTGCCGCTTCCGAATATTACTGCGCTCGGTCTCCGCGACGTAGCTGAGCAGCTGGAGTACAATGTCCGAAATGAGTGTGCCGGTTAGATCACGGCTTTCATGCGTGTTAAGCAGCGGCATATCGAGCACGACAATGGCCGCACCGCGTTTTTTGGTTAGATAAGCCCATTGTTCAAGGATCTCCGCGTAATTGCGACCCAACCGGTCGATGCTCTTGACGACCAGCACATCGCCGGGCTGCAACCTTTTGACCAGCCGCCGGTAAGCCGGGCGGTGGAAATCCTTGCCCGACAGCTTTTCCACCACCAGATTGACCTCAGGCACGCCAAATTCCCCCATTGCGGCAAGCTGCCGCGCTGCGTTTTGCTCTTTGGTAGACACCCGCACATATCCATATACCGTTCCTGCCATTGGCTCCTCCTCCTTTCATAATGGCTGTTGCTGTTATCCTATTATAACCAAATCCACTGGGATTTGCGCAAAAAGGATTGCTTTGCCGCAGCGTCTTTCTGTTTCCCTCTCTTGACTTTCTCGATATTCGAGATATAATAAAGTTATAAACCTCGATATTCGAGATTGGAGGGGATGCCATGCCGCGCGCCAAATTTCAAACGCTTACCGAGCAGATGTTCTACATCTTATTATGTCTGCGCACGCCCTGCTGCGGCATCGACCTGTTCGACCGCATCCGCCAGATGACCAACGGACGGGTGACGGTCGGCTCGGGCACGCTGTACAACCTGCTCGAGCAATTCGCGGACGCGGGCATGATCTGCGAAGACGGTGCAGAAGGTCGCCGCCGCAGCTACCGCCTGACCGAACAGGGCGCAGCGCGCCTCACGCAAGAATGTGAACGACTGAGCGCACAGCTTAACGACTACAACCGCGTTTTTGGAGAGGGGGAAGGACAATGAAACGAACCAAACGGAGCATGGAAACGCTGTCCTTTTACGACCGCACAGGCGTCGAGCGGCATCTGGAAAAGATGGCCGCCGGGGGCTGGATGATCGACCGCGTCGATGCGTTCGGTTGGCGCTACCGCCGCATCGAGCCGCAGAAATTGCACTTTGCTGTTACCTATTACCCCAAAGCATCCGAATTTGACCCCGGCCCAACCGCCGGACAGCAGGTCTACCACGCCCTGAGCGAACAGACCGGCTGGCGCTATGTGGCAAGCTGGGCACAGATGCAGTTTTTCTGCACCGACCGGGCAGACGCCGTGCCGATCGAGACCGACCCGGCACTTGAGCTGGAGACCATCCACGCCGCGATGAAAAAAGGGTTGCTGCTGCCTTACGGCGTCCTGCTGGCGATTGGGCTGTGGTGGTGTGCCATGCTGGTACACGATCTATGGCATGACCCCATCGGACTGTTTTCCAGCGTAACCAACCTGTTCCTTGCAGTCGTGTGGCCGCTGCTTTCGCTGGTATGCATCGTTGAGATCACCGCCTATCTACGCTGGCGCGCCCGCGCGAAAAAAGCCGCCGCCTGCGGCGAATTTGTCGACACACCCAACACCCGCTTGTTCCAGCGCATTGTGTTCACCATATGCGGGGCAGCGTTCGTATTGCAGATGCTGTACAACCTGACAACAGGCTCGCCGCTGCTGCGCGTGGTCAGCATTATCATGGTGCTGTACATGCTGGTGCTGATGCTCGTCGTACAGGGCGTCAAGCAGCTGCTCAAGCGTAAAAAGGTGTCGCGCAGGATCAACCGCGCGGTCACATGGGCGGTCGACATCGTGCTCGCTTTCGCCATGATGGCCGCCATCGTATTTGGCACTCTGCGCGCCACGCAGAGCGGCCTGCTTGACCGGTACAACGAGCCGGACACCCTGCCGCTGACGCTCGCCGACCTGTGGGGCGACGAACTGCCCGAGGCCGACTATACGCCGCGCTGGACGGAGGAGACTTCGCCGCTCCTTGCCGTGTATGACGGCAGCGAATGGGCACACCCAACGGACGGAGTTCCTGTCCCGTCGCTCGACTACACGGTCACCGAGGTCAAATTACCCGCGCTGTACGGTTCCTGCCGCGCACAGCGGCTGACCGAGCAGACCGACAAAAGTCATATAGATAGCTTACAGCGCACCTGTACCCCGTGCGACGCTGCGCCGTGGGGCGCAAACGAGGCGTGGCAGCTGGGCTGGCAGAATACTGGTCCGGTTGACCGCTATCTGCTGTGCTACGACCGGAACATCGTCGAAATCAACTTCAGCTGGCCGCCGACCGACGAACAAAAAGCCGTCATCGGGCAGGCATTCGGCGCGCCGAAAATTTAAGGAGGATCGCTACATGGAACTGACACATCTGGACGAAAACGGCAATGCCCGCATGGTTGAGGTGGGTGAAAAGGCCGTGACAACGCGCACAGCCACCGCACAGGGCGAGATCGTCATGCAGCCGGACACGCTCGCGCGCATCACAGCGGGCGACCTCCCCAAGGGTGACGTATTCGCGTGCGCGCGCATCGCGGGCATCATGGCGGCCAAGCGCACGCATGAGCTGATTCCGCTATGCCACCCGCTGCCGCTGACCGGCATCGAGGTCGAGCTGACACCTGTCCCGCCCGCCCGCATGCGCGTGACGGCGACCGCACGCTGTGATTGGAAAACCGGCGTCGAAATGGAGGCGCTGACCGCGGCAAGCGTCGCCGCGCTGACCGTGTACGATATGTGCAAGGCGATCGACCGTGGCATGACGATCGAAGCCGTCTGCCTGCTGGAAAAAGCGGGTGGCCGGTCAGGACACTTTGTGCGCCCGCAGACGACACAATCCGGGCAGGACTGACCTGCACGGCTCTGCGCGCGGAATCCGGCAGAAGTGTCGACCCTTTTTCTTACAGGTTTCTTGTTTCGCAGCGGGAACATTGCTATAATAAAGGGAAGAGGAACGGGCGCCGTCCCATCGCTGTGGTAACTTCCCAAGCCCACGCCTGTACTCCCGGATCCAAGGAATAAATGGCGCCCCATGCGCCATAGGTCAAGGAAAGGACGATTCGTTATGGCACGGAAAAAAGCAGATCCCACGAAGAAGGAAACGGCCGCGAAGGAAACTGCGGCCCCGGTGACGGAAAAGGATACGGCCGCCGCGGCAGATGCCGCGCCTGTCGAACCGACGGCGTCCCCGGCAACGGAAAATCAGACGGCCACCACCGTAGCAGATGCCGCGCCCACCGAAGCGGTCACCGCCCCGGTAGCAGAGACGCCGGATACGGTAGCCGCAGAACCGGCGGCATCCCCCGCCAAGAAGGCAACAACGACGCGCAAAAGGGCCGCATCCACAGCAAAAAAGGCCACGACAACCACGAAAAAGACCACAACAACCGCAAAAAAAGCCACGGCGACCACGAAAAAGGCGGCATCCACCACAAGGAAGGCCGCTGCCACCACAAAGAAGAAAACATCCGCCGCCAGCAAAAAGACCGCAGCGGAGAACCCCACGCCTGTCGTAGAGGAGGTTGTACCCGTGAATGTGATGTCAGACCTGCCGCGCAGGAGCGTGGCGTTCATCGGCTCGGAATGCCATCCCTTTGTCAAAACCGGCGGTTTGGGCGACGTAATGTACGCTTTGCCCCGGGAATTGGTACGGCTCAACTGTGATGTCCGCGTCATCCTGCCCCGCTACGCCTGCATCCCGCAGAAGTATCAGGAGAAGATGGTCTACCGCGGCGAGTTCTACATGGATTTGGGCCGCACCGGCCGCGAGTACTACGTCGGCATCATGGAATATGTTTGCGACGGTGTTGTCTATGACTTCATCGACAATCAGGAATTTTTCACCTCGGGCAACCCCTATCTCAATCTGGTCGACGATATCCCGAAATACTGCTTTTTCAGTAAGGCTGCGCTCGCCGCACTCAATTACATGAACTGGATCCCGGATATCATCCACTGCCACGACTGGCAGGCCGGCCTTGTGCCCGTCTACCTGCGCACGCTGTTCCACGACTCCCCGATCGGGCGCGCGAAATCTATCCTGACCATCCATAACCTCCGCTTCCAGGGCATCTACAACATCCCGACCATCCAGTATTGGTCCGGCCTGCCCGACGAGGTATTTGGCATGGGCGCGCTCAAGCAGAACTATGTAGATGCCAACATGCTCAAGGGCGGCCTCGCTTACGCCGACCGCATCACCACGGTCAGCGGCACCTACGCATGGGAAATCCAGACGCCCGAATACGGCGAGCATCTGGAAAACCACCTGCGCTATCACAGCGGCAAGCTGCGCGGCATTGTCAACGGCATCGACTACGGCATGTGGAACCCGGAAACCGATCCTGCACTGGCCGTCAACTACGGCTTGGGCAATGTGCTCGATCACAAGATGGAAAACAAGCTGGCGCTGCAAAAAGAGCTTGGTCTGGAGCAGGACGAGAGCAAGTTCGTCATCGGCCTGATCTCCCGCCTGACCAATCAGAAGGGGCTTGACCTTGTCAGCGCCATCGTCCCGCAGGTGCTGGACGGCAACACACAGATCGTTGTGCTGGGCACGGGCGACAAGCAGTACGAAGATACCTTCCGCTACTATGAGGATACATACCGCGGCACGTTCAGCGCCTGTATCCAGTACGACGAGGCGCGCGCGCACCGCATTTATGCCGGTTCGGACGCGCTGCTGGTGCCTTCCCGCTTTGAGCCTTGCGGCCTGACCCAGCTCAACGCCATGCATTATGGCACGCTGCCCATCGTCCGCGAGACCGGCGGCCTGAAGGACACTGTCCAGCCTTACAACGAATTCACCGGCGACGGCAACGGCTTCACCTTCGACCGCTACGAGGCCGGGCTGCTGCTTGACGCCATCAACCGCGCCAAAACGCTGTACTTCAACAACCGCTACCATTGGGATGAAGTCGTCCAGCGGGATATGGCGAAGGATGTCTCTTGGGAAAACTCGGCCAAGCAGTATAAGAACCTGTATCTTGAGCTGACCCCGTGGTAACTTTCCCCCTTGAATGAAAAGCACGCTTTCCATCCAATATCACATGTATCGAAAAACTGGGGCAGGCAGCCGTTCGCTGCCTGCCCCCTTCTTATTTCTTCCCTTTCCGCTTTACGACTGTTCCTCAGCGAATACACCGTGCACTGCGGCAAACAGCTTTTTAAAAACGTTAACCACCCGTGCAAACACGCCCTGATCCTGTTCTTCCTCCCCAGCGGGCTGGTCGGCTTCGATCGCCTCTGTGGAAATCTCCTGCGTGCGCAGAATAAACTGCACGCTTGACGGCGTCGGGTTTTGCGAAGAGGTAACCGAACGCAGCGCAGCCTCCGCATCCAGATTGAG
>DSLFI04101__coassemble_851_pt1 | contig 12336 bp, 12 predicted proteins | sample DSLFI04101__metabat2_low_PE_004 | metagenome-assembled genome bin DSLFI04101 | reverse complement strand
GAAACGACATACTAACGTTCATATTCTATCATACTTATTCGACAGGTTCAAGGCAGCAACTGAATATTTCAGTAAAAACTGGACGCCAGTGTATTGTCGTTTTGCACAGTTAGCTTTCGCTGCCTTTTTTGTGGTGCTGCCCCGCCCCCTTTTTCTATGCGACAGCCCGCAATTCATACCATATAATAGCGTTATTTCACATCATAAAGGCGCGTGTTCACGCGCATAACCGCGCTTTGCGGCCATTCTTAGCCGACGGCCGCAAACCGCGGTTGTGCCCAAAGAAAAAACATCCACGCAAACCGATCTTGCCATATGACGCGGCAACCCCTAAAGTTTGCACAACAATTTTACCGCGTCTTTATCAGTATTTTCGTATAATGTTACATTTCGCTGCATATTCTGTCCATCCGTTACTTTTGCTGGAATACCGCACGGTCGAGCGCGCCGTCCTGATGCGCCACAATCGTCGTGCAGACAGCGTCGCCCGTGATGTTGACCGCCGTGCGCGCCATATCGAGGATGCGGTCGATACCCATAATCAGGCCGATACCGGCCACCGGCAGGCCGACCGAGTCGAATACCATCGCCAGCGTAATCAAGCCGACACTGGGCACGCCCGCCGTACCGATAGAAGCAAGCGTCGCAGTTGCAATGACCGTCAGATAGTCGGCAGGGGTCAGCGCGATGCCGAACGCCTGCGCCACAAACACCACCGCCACGCCCTGCATAATCGAGGTACCGTCCATGTTGATGGTCGCGCCCAGCGGGATGGTAAACGAGGAAATGCGGCGTGATACGCCGACCTTTTCCTCCAGCGTCTCAATCGACAGCGGGATGGTCGCATTTGACGTTGCGGTTGAAAACGCAAAGCCCATCACGGGCGCAAACTTGCGGATAAAACGCAAGGGATTTAATCCCGTCAGCAGCTTGAGCAACACCTGATACACACCGAAACACTGTACCGCCAGCGCCAGCAGCACCGCGCCCATATATTTGAACATAGGCACCATCGCGGAAAAGCCCAGTTCGGAAAAGGTCTTGGCGATCAGACAGAACACGCCGACGGGCGCAAGGCGCATGATCATCATGGTCATTTCCATCATGATGTCGTTGCCCTGCTGGAAGAAGTTCGTCACCATCTGCACCTTATCCTGCAATTTCGCCAAAATCAGGCCGACGATCAGCGCAAACAGGATGATTTGCAGCATATTACCGGTGGCGAGCGCCTCGATCGGATTTTTCGGAATGATACCGAGCAGGGTGTCGACCACGCTGGTCGGATTTTCGCTGATCGTAGTCTCTGCAACCTGCACCTGTGACATATCCAGCCCAAGGCCGGGGTTGACCACCGATGCCACCCCCAGCGCCACGGCCACAGCCAGCATGGTTGTAACCAGATAAAAGCCGATCGTCTTGACGCCGACCTTGCCCAGCGTTTTTGTGTCGCCGATGGCGGCCGCACCGCACACCAGCGAGCAGAACACCAGCGGCACGACCAGCATCTGCATCAGGCGGATAAAGCCCTGCCCAACCACATAGAACACACCGCCGATCAGGATATCCTGCACCGCAGGCACGTCAGCGGCAAAGGCGTGTAACAGCGCGCCGGCGGCGGCGCCCAGCAGCAACGCGATAAAGATCATGGTCGTCAGGCCGGGTTTGTTCCGGTTTTCCGTTCCGCTCATACCTGCCCTCCCGTCTGCCGTCCAGCAAGATAGGCCGCCAGCGCATCTTTCCAGTCCGGCATGCGGTAGATGCCGGTGATACGCATCATCATGTTATCAAGCAGCGTAAAACGTGGGCGCAGCGTGTCTCCTGCCGCCCCCTCCTCTACTACGGCGCCGGAATACCCCGCCAGACGCACAATCTCCCGCGCCCAGTCCGCGCGCGAGCACCAACCTTCGCACGAAGCATGGTACAAACCGTACTCGCGCGCCGTAATGAGGTACTCGATCAGCCCGGCCAGCGCATCCGCTGAGGTAGGCGACGAAATTTCGTCGCCGGGCAGGCGGATCGGCCCGCCGATGGCCGCCGCGTCCAGCACGCGGTCGACAAAATCATACGTCCCCGCGCCGTACAGCCACGACGAGCGCACGATCACATGCTTGTCGGTCAGCTCGCGCACCAGTTTTTCGCCCGCATACTTGCTCTTGCCGTACATCGTGACCGGGTGCGGGTCATCAAACTCGCACAGCGCGGCGTTACTAGTGCCGTCAAACACATCGTCGGTCGAGAGCTGGATCAGCTTGGCGTCGATACGGCGTGCCGCGACCGCCAGATTGCGCGCGCCGAGCGCGTTGACCTTATATGCTTCCTCCGGGCAGTTCTCGCAGAGACGCACGTCGGTCAGCCCGGCGCAGTTGATGATTACATCCGGATGGTTTAGGTCGGCAAAGCGGCCGACCTGTTTACTGTCCTCGACCGGCACATCCCGGTCGCTTGTCAGCAGCTTAAATGCCATGTTGCTGGCAAAACGGCGCCCCAACGCCGAGCCCAATCGCCCGCCCGCGCCGGCGATCCATACGCGGGTCATAACACCCATTTGCACCCATCCCTTCCTCTCTGCTTTGTGATACGTCAGACCGCGTGCGGCGCACCCGTCTTGACCAGCGCGCGCTCAATAGCCGCCCGGTCGGGCAGCCACGGCGAGGAGCGCGCCGCGCAGCCTGCGGCCACCGCCCAGCGCAGCGTTTCGGGCACGGACAGCCCGCGCGCCTGCGCATACAGCCAGCCCGCAGTCATCGCGCTGCCCATACCGACCGGCTGCACGGTTTCGCCCGGCGCATAGGTCAAAAACAGCCCCGCTCCGGCCTGCGGCGTGTACACAACGCCCCTGTCGCAGGCGATCAGTACGTCGCGCGCGCCCGTCTGCTGCAACTCGCGCGCGCAGGCCGTAATGCCCGCCGCGCTGTGCGGCGCGCCGCCGATCAGTTCATCCAGTTCGCGCAGGCCGAGCGCAACCAGATCCGGCGCGCACGGCAACGCATTTTTGAGCGCGTCACCCGCAGCATCCACGACGGTTTTCACCCCGCGGCCGCGCACATGGCCGAGCAGCTTGGCATAGCTGTCCGCCGGTACGTCCGCGGGCAGCGAACCGCTCAACACCAGCCAGTCGCCTTCGCCCAGCGTATCGAGCGTTTCCGCCAATTTTTCCAGCGCCTCCGGTGGGATGGCCGGGCCGGTGCCGTTCAGTTCAGTCTGCTCCCGCGCAGCAACCTTGACGTTAATGCGCGTCATGCCCCCGTCCAGATGGCAGAAATCATATTCCACACCGGTTTCGGCCAAAAGCGAGGCGAACAGTGCGCCCGTGCGCCCCGCGATAAAGCCGAGTGCGCGCGTCGGCAGTCCGAGCGCTGCACACACCAGCGACACGTTAACGCCCTTACCACCCGGATGCAGCGCTTCGCTGTCCGTGCGGCACAGCCGCCCGGGGCGCAGCGCGTCGGTATGCACCAGATAGTCCAGCGATGGATTGAGGGTTACGGTGTAAATCATCTCGGTATCCTCCCTTGGCGCAAAGCTACAATGATGCTTCTATTATATACCATCCCGCCAGCTTTTCAACCCGCGTGACGGTTTTCGCCCTGTTTTGCGACAAAAAGCGGTGCGTCCGATCGGACGCACCGCTGAGGCCATTGGCCATTTTTCCCCTTACGGATCGTCCGATGACCCTATCTCCGGTTCGAACTCCGGCGCAGGCTGCGCACGGTCGTTGTCGCTGTAATGCCACCATTCCTTATCATAGCCGGTAAAGCCGCAATCCTCCATCACACGCTCCAGCAGACGTGCGTTTTCCGCCGCCTGCGCGGACACGTCGGCATAATCCCGGTCGGCCAGCGCGGAAAAATCGTCAAAGCCGGACGGCATCTCGACCGCCCCGCCCTCAAGCGTGACCAGCGTCACATCCACCGTATCGCCGCGGGTGTGGCCCGAATACCCGTTCGCCGGGTTGGCAACATAGTTGCCGTCCGGGCAGACCTCCCACAGCTTTTGCTGACTGGCCGCGGAACGGAACGCATCCCAGATGCACAGCCGGTAGCCCTCTGCCTTGAGCTGCTCCTGCACATCGATCAGTTTTTCCACCGTGTTGTACCGCAGCCATGCATCGTCATATGAATAGATCACCGTACCGGTAAAGTTATCCGCCGTGGCGTACCGCAGGTCAACCACGATATCCGGGATGTAGTCGCGCACGCGCACAAACTCCTGTCCGTCCTTAGGCCGCACGGGCGTGGGCGGCGCAGGTGGTTCCGGCTGCTGCACATCATCGCCTTCCGGCGGTTTGGGCGCCGGAGCCACCGGCTGCGCAGACGCATCAACCGTTTTGTCCGTCGGCGGTGACGGTGGCACAACAGTTGGCGCACAGGCTGACAAGAGCAATAGCAGCACCACTGCCACGATACCGTTTTTCCGAGCCATCTCCATCCCCCCATTGCATCCGACGGCGTCCTATCCTCCATATCTATCCTATCGCCCGTCTGTCCAGATTTTTAAGAGTAGCGCCGTAAGTGAGCGCAAACGAAAAACCCCCGCAGTCTTACGACTGCGGGGGGTGCGTGGCGGAGACGGAGAGATTTGAACTCTCGCGCCGGTTTCCCGACCTACTCCCTTAGCAGGGGAGCCCCTTCACCAGCTTGGGTACGTCTCCATGTCAAGTGTGTAGTTTGGATGCCCGCCTGCAAAGTTAGCGGAGCGGGTGGGATGCTTTTGCAAAAGCAATTTTTTCACTTCCCACCCTGCGCTCCGTAAGAATTTGGCGGAGCGGGTGGGATTCGAACCCACGCGCCCTTTCGGACAAACGGTTTTCAAGACCGCCTCGTTATGACCACTTCGATACCGCTCCGTATCTTGCCCGATAAGCAAGGATTATTATATCACCAATCCACCGGCTTGTCAACCTTTTTTCAGCGCCTGTTCCCATTCGGCCTGCTTAAAGCCAGTCAGCACGAAGCCATCATCCACCAGCAGCGGACGCTTGACCAGCATGCCGTCGGTCGCGAGCAGCGCAAGCTGCTCGTCCTCGGTCATGCCCGGCAGCTTGTCCTTCAGCCCGAGCGACTTATATTGCAGGCCGCTCGTATTGAAAAAGCGCTTGAGCGGCAGGCCGCTGCGACCGTACCACATGCGCAGCTCATCCTCGGTCGGATTGTCCAGTTTGATATCCCGCTCGTCAAATGCGATGCCCCGCTCTTCCAGCCACTTTTTCGCCTTCTGGCAGGTAGAGCACTTTGGATAACAGACAAACAGCATATGTTTTCCCCTTCCGTCACATCGTTTCGGTTTGCTTTTCACGGCACAGCACGAACAGCTCAGCCGCCACCAGCACGCACGCCGCCACCGACAGCGCACCGCGCAGCACCATTTTATCCGACCACACAGGTACCGTCACGCCCATCAGGCGTGCAAGGCCGTAGCCGCCCAGATCCGAGCCTGCCATCGTAATCGCACATGCGCCACAAAAGCCCAGCATCGCCGGACGCGGCTTGCCATATAGCAGACGCGCCAGATGGTAGCACGCCAGCACGAGCATCATATCCGCCACCAACCCAAACGAGAACGAGGCCAGCTTGGGGTCGACACAGGTCATCCGGTAGTTGACCAGCAGGTGCAGACAGCTCCAGATGAGCGGCACCAGCGTCAGGTTAGCCATCGTTTCCGTGATCTCACCGCCCTGCGCCTTGGCCAGACCAACCGCGCACACGCCGCACAGCACGGTTACGACTGCATACACCAGTTCCAGCACCTTGGCCCAGCCTGCGGCATCCTGTTCGACCGTTGTCAGCGTCAGGTACAGGTAAGCCGCGCCGCCCGCTGCCAAAAGCAGCCCTGCGACGACCGCCAGCATGCGGAACATCGTATTCTGCGTGCCGAGCAGCTGCTCGAACGGCTGCGCATACCGGTCGCGCAGCGGCCACGCCAGCACAGCATATACCACGGCCGCCACCAACAGGTACGCGGCAAAATACCAGACCCACGCGTCGCCCACAGCAGGCAGACCGGTGGCCAAATCGAAGCCGTTGAGCATGTGCATCGCGCGCACCACGATACCCGGCACGCAAAGCGACACTGCCAAACCCGGCAAAATCTTGGTTCGGTTCATGTTTTTCCCTCCAGAACGGATTTCCATACGGAAATAGTATAGCACAAGCTGTGCCCAGCTTCAAGCGCGGATACAAAAACGCCCCTGCCGATGGAAACGGCAAGGGACGTTTGAAAAACAATGGTTCAGTGACGGCTGGCAGCCGGCATCTTGGCGGCCTCGACCGAGGAAAACTCGGTGTTGGCGGGCGTTTGCCGCTTCATGCCGAATTTGAGCAGGATAGGCGTTGCCAGCGTCGTGACGATAACCACCAGCACGATCGCCGGGAACATCGCCGGGTCGATCAACCCGGCCTGCGCGCCCTTCTGTGCCACGATCAGTGCAACCTCACCGCGGGACACCATGCCCAGCCCGATGGAAAGCGCGTCGTAGGTCTCAAAGCCCATCACACGCGCGCCCAACCCACAGCCGATGATCTTGGTCAGGATGGCTACAATGGTCAGCACAACGGCAAACAGCACCAGCGAGCCGGTCAGCCCTTCCAGATTGGTCTTGATACCAATGGATGCAAAGAACAGCGGTGAAAACAGCATATAGCCGAGTACATTGGTCTTGCTGGCGACATAGTCGCGCGTGGCCGACAGGTTGCACAGCACAATGCCCGCAAAATATGCGCCGGTGATGTCCGCGATGCCGAAAAAGCGCTCCGCCACATAGCTCATCAAAAACGCGAATACCAACGCATAAATCGCGATGCGGCGATGCTTATGCCACATCTGATCCATCTTGATAAACGCCTTGTACATCACAAAGCCCACGATCAGGACGAACACAAAGAACGCCACGATCCGCCCGAACACCAAAAGCGGCTGCACCGCCGGGTCGGTAAACGCGGTCAGCACGGTCAGCACCACGATACCGAGGATATCGTCGATGACGGCGGCACCCAAGATCGCCGTGCCCACCTTACTTTTCAGTTTGCCCATCTCGCGCAGCGTCTCGACCGTGATCGACACCGAAGTGGCGGTCAGCACCACGCCGATAAACGCGGCCTTGAGCATGTTCATCGGGTCTTCCGGCTGGTTGCTGAACATCAGATAGCAGCCGATGCCGCCGATGAGCGGCACAACCACGCCGATCACCGCGATGACAAAGGAAGCAAAGCCGGTACTTTTCAGTTCCTTCAGGTCGGTATCCAGTCCGGCGTTGAACATCAGGATGATAACGCCGATCTCGGCCGCTTTCACCAGAAAGTCGGTCTCCCCTACCCAGGCAAACCCGCTCGGGCCGACCAGCACGCCGGCCACCAGCGCACCGACCACCTGCGGCATGTGGACCCGCTCCGAGGTCAGGCCAAAGATTTTGGTAAACAGCATGATGATCGCAATCGTCAACAGGAAATCATAGGACACAGCGACATCACTCCTCTCAGCATGATAAACGAATAACTATCATTATACAACTTTTTTCTAAATCGGCTACCCCGAACCGAAAAAAACCAACCGTCGCTTTCGACAAAATGCCCCTATCCTTTTTGGATAGAATGCGCATAAGCCGGCTTCGCGTGCGCGATCACGCACAGTGTATGCAAATCCGCCCTGTGGCGGAACACCCACAGGGCAGATTTGCTCTATTTACTGCCCAACCTTGGGCGAATGCTCGCGGATCTGCTTGATCGTTTCCACGCTGGCCTGCAAGCTGCGGCGCAGTGCGTCCATGTCCTCAGCGGACACATTGCGCTCAAGGAACAGCAGTTCGGTCGCGTGCGACAGGCGCCCCATGTCGTTTGCCGTCTCCAGGAATTTCGGGAAATTGTGCGACTGCATCGCGTTCCGGAACTTGCGGATATCACGGCGGATGAACTCGACCACCTCGCTCGCGCCCTCAAAATCGCCGTAGGAGATCGGGTACGGCTCAACGCGCTGCAAATAATATTTGTCCCGTTTGGTCACATTAAATACATAGGTGACGCACAAATCGTCGGCCAGCTCAAATTTGGCAATGTACAGGATGCCGTTGCGCACCTCCTTGATCGAGGTCGCGCCGATCTGGCGCAGCGATACATTGATGATATCGCCGGAAAAACTGCTCGTTATCATGTTATGCCCTTCTTTCTCATCCAGTCAGCCATCAATGAAAGCGAATCAATAAGTAAGCGGTCGAAATCACAACCGAAAGCAGCATCATCGGGAAGCCGATGCGCAGGTAGCGCGCGAAGGTGATCGGGTGGCCGTGTTTGGCCGAAATGCCCGACAGCACCACGTTGGCCGACGCGCCAATCAGCGTGCCGTTGCCGCCAAGGCATGCGCCCAGCGACAGCGCCCACCACAGTGCGGATACGTCCATGCCGTCCGCCTGCATGGACAAAATCAGCGGAATCATGGTTGCAACGAACGGGATATTATCCAAGAAAGACGAGAACAGCGCCGAACCCCACAGGATGAGCACCATCAGCAGCGTCGTGTTGCCGCCGGTGACCGCCACGAGCGCGCCGCCCAGCGCAGTGATCACGCCGGTCTGCACCATGCCGCCGACCACAACGAACAGGCCGGTGAAAAACAGGATGGTCGACCATTCCACGCCCAGCACGATTTCCTCGGTATCCTGCTTGCCGATGAGCAACATAATTGTAGCACTTGCCAGCGCGATGATGCAAGACTCAACGCCGAGCGAGGAGTGGAACACAAAGCCCAAAACGACCAGCCCGATCATCACCACGCTTTTGACCAGCAGCCCATGATCCATGATCGACTTGTTTTCGTCCAGCTGCATAACAGCCGCCATCTTGTCCGGCTCGACCACCATCTTGCGGCCATACAGGAAATAGAAGCACAGGCAGGTGGCGATCATGATGAATACCACAGCCAAACCTGTGTTGACCACAAAGTCGACAAAGCTCAGCCCGGCCTGCGAACCGATCATGATGTTCGGCGGGTCGCCGATGAGCGTCGCCGTGCCGCCGATGTTGGAGGCGAGAATCTGCGTCAGCAGGAACGGCACGGGGTTCAGCCCGAGGATGCCGGTGATCGCAATCGTCATCGGGCCGACCAGCAATACGGTCGTCACGTTGTCGAGGAAGGCCGACAGAGCCGTCGTAATGATGATAAACAGCAGCATGATCTTCCACGGATTGCCCTTGGCGATTTTGGCCGCCTTGATGGCAACATACTCAAACAGGCCGGAGTTGCGCACAACCGCAACAAACAGCATCATACCGATCAGTACACCGATTGTATTGAAATCAATGTAACTGACCGCGTCGTCCACTGTCAGCACATGCAGGCAGACCAGCACAACTGCGCCCGCGACCGCTGCTACCGTGCGGTGTACCTTTTCTGTGACAATGGCAGCCATCACGATCAGGAAGACCACGACGGAAAGGATTTGCATGGTGTTCATATTCTTACCCCTTTCCCGCGCGAAGCGACCACGCGCCCGCGCTTTTCTGTGGCAACACCGCGCAACGGCTTCTGCTGTAACCGGCGGAGGCGAAACCCGCCCATTGTGCCTGCCGATCATGCGGTGCTGCCCTCCATTTTTTTACCGCGACATATTATACGCCCCATTTTTACAGTTTTTCAATGTTCAATTCCCCGGTATTTGATGCGTCCCTGGCCAAATCTTTTGTGCTTTCGCACCAAGTTTTGGCGTTTTTTGACGATTTTTTAACAGCCCCTGCCACGTCTGCCAATCCTTCTCAGTCCGACGCGCATGTGCCACGGCAACCCGCCACGCCAACGCGGTTTCCTTTTGCGTATCCCGCGGCGGCATGGTACAATAAGGATACCACCGCGCCATCTGACAAATGGCGCAACGAAACGGAGGAGTTTTCTATGCTGCTGATCCAGAACGGCCGCGTGCTCGACCCCTATACCAATACCGATGCGCCGCGTGACGTGCTCATCGGGGATGATGGCGTCATCCTCGAGGTGCAGCCGCACGTGGACGCGCCTGCGGGCTGCGAAATATATGACGCGTCCGGCCTGACGGTGTCGCCCGGCTTTGTCGACGGGCATGTCCACTTCCGCGACCCCGGCCAGACCCAGAAAGAGGACGTGCTGACCGGCGCGGCAGCCGCCGCTGCGGGCGGCTACGCGACCGTGATCTGCATGGCCAACACCATCCCGACCTGCGACACCCCGGAAACCATCCACTATGTCGTGGACAAGGCGAAGGATTGCCCGGTCGAGGTATTGCAGGCGGGCGCGGTCACCAAAGGGCTGAAAGGGCAGGAACTGACCGATTTTGACGCGCTGGTCGCTGCGGGCGCGCCCTGCCTGACCGACGACGGCATCAACCTGACTTCCGTCGGCTTGTGCCGTGCGGCAATGGAGCACGCCGCGGCGCGCGATATCCTGCTTTCTTTCCACGAGGAGGAGCCGTCGCTCGTACCCTCGCCCGGCGTAAATTTCGGTTCGGCCGCCGCACAGCAGTTCGGCGTGCCGGGCGCGATGCCGAGCGCCGAAACCGCGATGATCGCGCGTGATATCGCGCTGGCGCTTGATACGGGCGCGCGCGTCGTGTTCCAGCATATTTCCTGCGGCCAGTCCGCAGCGCTTATCCGCGCAGGCAAGGCGCTCGGCGCAAAGATTTACGCCGAGGTCACCCCCCACCACCTGAGCCTGACCGAGGACGACGTGTGTACCCACGGCACCTACGCCCGCATGAATCCGCCGCTGCGCCGCGAAGCCGACCGGCAGGCGCTGATCGACGCGCTGGCCGACGGCACGGTCGACATGATCGCGACCGACCACGCGCCGCACACCGCAGAGGAGAAGGCGCGCGATTTCGCCAAGGCCCCGAGCGGCATCACCGGTCTGGAAACTGCATTTTCTGTCTGCAACACCTATCTGGTCAAGACCGGACGGCTGACCCCGATGCAGCTGGTCGACAAGATGAGCCGCGCGCCTGCCGAAATCTATGGGCTGACCGGCCGCGCGGTCGCCGAAGGCAATTTTGCGCGTCTGGTGCTGCTCGACTGGTCGTGCGACATGGTTTACAAATCGTATAAATCCAGAGGAATCAACACGCCGTATACCAACATGCCATTGACCGGTGCGCCGCGCGCGATCGTCACCGGTACGCGCGTCACTACGCGATAACCGCGTCCCACGCGTCCTACACGTTAAAAATTGCCAAGGTGCGGCTCGCATAATGTGGCGAATTCCTGTCATACTACCTGTACAACCAGAAATTGTGTATGGGAGGGAACGCGTCAATGAAGGCAACCGGTATTGTACGCCGCATTGATGATCTTGGTCGTGTCGTGATTCCGAAGGAGATCCGCCGCACGCTGCGCATTCGTGAGGGCGACCCGCTGGAGATTTTCACCGACCGCGACGGAGAGGTCATTTTCAAAAAATATTCCCCGATGGGTGAACTGGGTACGGTCGCGGGCGAGCTGGCCGAGGCGCTGGCGCGCACGGCGGGCCTCAGCTGCGCGATCTGCGACCGCGATGCGGTGATTGCAGCCGCGGGCGGGGCGAAAAAAGACCTGCTGGAAAAACGCCTGTCTGCGGGCATGGAGCAGCTGATGGAGCGGCGCGCAGTTTATGAGCGCGGCATGGAGGAAGGCGAGGAGCTCACCGTTTCGGACAACGACGCCTACCATGTGGTGGTCGCCGTGCCGATCCTCGCGGAAGGCGACGTCAGCGGCTGCGTGGCCTACGTCACCGAGGACGAGGGGCTGAACGCAACCGAGGTCACGGTCAAGCTGTGCCAGACCGCCGCGCAGTTCATGGCCAAGCGTGTGGCAGTATAAGGGGGGCGGACGGGATGAAGGACAAACAGAAGCCCGAACGGGAACCCAAGCCTTTCCCGGCTTACGACGACGCGGCGCATATCGACTCTGCCGCAGTGGCACAGGTGCCGCCATGGTCGCAGGACACGCCGCCGCGCGGCGATCCGGCAGCTACGGCCTACACCGAAATGTATTGCCGGAAACCAAAAGGAAAAATCTGAGCCGCCGGTCGGCGTCCTGTTGGGACGCCGACCGGTTTTGCGTCCCCAGCGGGCCAAATCTCTACTTCATCACGATGCGTTCACAAAAGAAGAAGTGATATGACCATAATTTTATCAAAGCATGCATTATTTTTTTAAATTTTGGTGAATTTTTTTGCGTTTTGGGCTTGCTTCCATGGTAGGAAAAACAGTATAATCTACTTTGTAAGACTGTGCGCATCCACAGCCTGACATTTCCCTTACGAAGATTGGGCAGCGCCGCTCGTCGGCGCCGCTCTTCTTGCGCAAAAAAACAGAGAGGTGAAAAACATGGTGTATTCGTTCCGTGGCGG
>DSLFI04101__coassemble_828_pt1 | contig 12561 bp, 12 predicted proteins | sample DSLFI04101__metabat2_low_PE_004 | metagenome-assembled genome bin DSLFI04101 | reverse complement strand
TTGGACTGTCCGGGAGCCTGCGCGGTATTCCGTCCCACAGGGCCGAACAGATTTTGTTTGCTTCCCATGAAGAAAGTCTATATAAAAAAGGGTTGTTTCCCTTGCTGTGGTTATACTATACCGCACCAGTATGTCCAAAGTTTGTAGAATCTTTGAAGGAAGTGTTAACCTTTTTCTCCACGCGCAAAAAAAGACGGATGCGATGCATCCGTCTTTTTCAGTTAGCGAAACTTTTTCTTCTTTGCGCGCGCAGCCTCAGATTTCTTGCGGCGCTTGACGCTCGGGCTTTCATAATGCTCACGCTTGCGGAGCTCGGAAAGCGTACCCGCCTTGGCGCACGAACGCTTAAAACGGCGCAGCGCGCTGTCAATAGACTCGTTTTCCTTGATGCGGATCTCCGACACAGTTTTCCCTCCCTCCGCGCGTTCCCCTATGGAGGAACACTTTGCACGGCGTATGCAAAGCACACAAAACCGTAAGAATATTATATCTGCTTTTGCCGTCCATGTCAATAATAAAGTTGACGGAATCTCTATCCTGCTATGGCACACGCAGCAAACAGCCAATTGCCCTTACCAAGGCAGGCGCAACCTGCCATCCCGACCGTCTTTTCTATGGCCGATACCGCGTCCCGACCGATTATGCCCCCGCGATCAGCCTTTCAATCTGCTCACGCGCGGCTTCGATGGCGCGCAGCATCTGCGGCGACAGGATGGTGCCCTCCTCGCTTGTCAGCGCGCGCAACGTACGGTCGCAACAGTCCGGGTTGGCCTGATACTTACGCAGGTACAAATCGCAACGGAACGCTGCATGCACCAGCTGGGCGCAGACCGGCACTGCAACCGGGCTGTCTGTCACCGGGTAGCCGGTACCGTCAAAGTTTTTATGGTGCCAGCCGGCCACATCCGCGCAAACCGCGGTAAACGGATGCGGCTTGCCACCTTCAAACAACGCGCGACCCAGTTCGGTATGACGCATATAGTCCCGGTCAGCCTGCTCTGCGGTGTCCGCATCCCTTGCCGCTACACTGTCCGACAGACCGATTTTGCCAATGTCGCATAGACGTGACGCCTGTACCGTATAGGCGGCCTGCAATTCCGTCAGCCCATCCTCCGGATAAACCGTGCGCCACGCCTCGGCCAGCACCGCCACCAATCGAGGGATGCGCGCCGCCGGGAACAGCACCACGCCACTGCGATAACAGCACAGCGCCGTCAGTTTTTGCTGCCAGCCGTCAACCAGCCCAGCCGCCTGCTCCGCGGGCAACGGATCGGGCAGGAAATCCAACAGCGAACCCGTGTCGTCCTGCGGCGCCGCAGATTGCTGCTCTTCCGCGTCGCGCTGCTGCGCTGGCTTGTCCAGCACGGTTTCACCAGCCGGCCACGCCGCGCGCACGATATCGCATACGCGTTCCTGCACCGAATGTGGGTCAACCGGCTTGACCAGAAAATCCGCCGCGCCCTGCTCCAAGCCACTGAGTACATAATCCCGGTTTGCATCCGACGTAATCAAAATCGTCGGCATCTGGGTTGTCAGCGGATTGGTCTGCATGCGGTGCAGCAACGTGAAACCCGCGCCGCGGTGTCCCAGACAGATATCCACCAGAGCCGCACAGATTCGGTCTGCGTTGTTCTGGATGAAAGAAACCGCCGGATTTGCCTCCCGGAAACATTCGACCCGGAACAGCCCCTTAAAAATTTCATTGAGGATGGCCAAATCCAGTTCGGAATCATCTATAATCAGCAGCGTATCGCGTATCATGTATTTTCCTCCCAAATGGTTTGCAGCCCACGTTTCAGCCGTTTTCAGCCACTCCGTCCAGATTGCGCAGTACCTTAGATAACCTCTCGCTTTCCAACTCGGTTTCCCGGAGTAGGCTGTCCAGCTTGTGCATGTGCTTAAAGCCCGATGTACGGTATTCCACCAGAATAGCCTGCGCACATTCAGCCAGCTCCTCGGCAGCTAAATTTGCCGCCGTCCCCTTGAGCGTATGCACCAACATATAAAAGTTCTCATCATCCTGCTCGCCCAGCGCCTTACGGATCTCTGCAAAGCGGAGCGCCTCCGGCAGCCGCTGCATAAACCGCAGGAACAGCGCCGTATTTCCCATAAAGCGGCCGATCGCCTGCTCGGTGTTTACACCGGCTTTGGCCAGCTGCTGCAAAAAAACGTCCTGATCCATATTGTCCTCCCTGATACCCTGCACAATCTATCACAGGGGATTATCTGTATTATACCGCAGATCCGCTAACCGGGCAAGGCGCACAACGGCACACCGGAGAATTTTTGCGCTTTGTCCGCCCGATCCTGCCGGCAGCGATTGACAAATCTGCCCGGATGCACCATACTTGCCATAGGCTTATTGTGCCTCCGCCCCAATTTCGCGGCACAGAAAAGGAGAGACTATGAAACGGTATCAAAAACGGCAACGCGGTGCAACGCTACGCAATTTAGGATTTAATATTTTCTTCCTGCTCATCTTTGCAGTACTTACTGTATATGGTCTGTACGTTATGCGCGAAAAGCTGCTGCAAAACGCGCAGCAGCTTGGCACCTCGCTGACACAGAACTATGCTGCGGAGGAGCAAAACCATATCGCAACTTACAGCGCCATGATGGAACTGGGTACGCAGTACCTTGACAAACTCTCCGAAGACGGCGCGAGCGACCAGCAGATTAAGCAATGGATCGAAGGCTTTTTCAGCAAAATGCCGCAAGTGCTGGCGGACAACTCGGTCGACCTGTATGCGATTGTCGAAGGCCGTATCGTCGCCGCCAACCCTTGGGTCGGGGATGACACCTATGATTATGCGCAGGCAAACTGGTACCGCGCAGCAATGGCCGCCGACGGCGAGGTCATTTTTACCGCAGCATATCAAGACGCAATCACTGGACGACAGGTGATCACTATCGCGCAAAAGGCGCGCCACTCGGATAACATGTTGATGTTTGATGTGTTCCCCGAAGACTTCCATTCTACTGATGCAATCGATTCCCTGCCCGAGGGCAGCACCTATTTCCTCTGCGACCAAGCAGGCACGCTGCTGTACGCCCACGCTGAAGATACACAAACTTTTGAAAGTGAAACACAAATGCAAGCCTATGCTCACGGCCTGTTAGATGGCATTGCGGACGGCTCGCTTGAGCAATATAATGCGAGCATCACTGCCCCCGACGGCACGCTGTGCGGCGTATACTACCACCAAATGGATAACGGCTGGACAACCATTCTGACCATCCCGTTCCGTACCACCCTGCGCGAACTGACCGGCATCTACCGGTTATTCGTTTTACTCTCCTGCTCGTTCCTGCTGGCCACCGTGCTGGTATCTATCCGCGACTACCGCTTTAACCGGCGTATGCGCCGCGCTGATGATACCGTGCGCGCGTTGGGCAATCTGTACTATGCGCTCTACCGCATCAACTATAAAACCGGCATCTACGAAACTATCAAATGCGCACAGGACACCGCGCCCGTCATCGGCACCACCGGCCGCTATGAAGATCTGCTGCGCACGATACAAAAGGTCGTCACCAGCAATACCTATGCGGAATTTGCCGACAGTTTTTCCCTTAGCAACATCCAGCGGCTGGTGCAGGAGCAGGTTTCCGAGTTCGGTGGGGATTACCTGCGCCATTTTGAAAACGGTGAGCGTTGGGTCAACGTGAGCATCCTGTTCGATCAGGACTTTGCGCAAGACGAGGTCGTGCTCGCGTTCCGCGAGGTCAATCAGGAGAAAACACGCCAGCTCGAACAGCTTGAACTGCTGCAAAACACGCTTGAGCTGTCCCGCCGCAGTGAGGCGGAAAAGAACGCCTTTTTCAGCAACATGTCACACGATATGCGCACCCCGCTCAATGCCATTATCGGCCTGTCCGAGCTGGCGCAGCGCGATCTGGATGACCGCGACAAAGTACGTGAGCTGCTGGGCAAAATTCTGTTCTCCGGGCGGCAACTGCTCGACCTAATCAACGACGTGCTGGAGATTTCACGCATGGAGCAGGGCAAAATCGCGCTCGACTACCATCCCATCGACCTGCGCCAGTGCGTAGAGGACTGCGTCGATATCTTCCGTCATCACGCACGGCTGGAAGACAAGACCCTGACGGCAGATTTCGACCTGCGAAACCGCATGGTACAGGGGGATGCGGTGCGTATCAACCAAATTCTGAACAACCTGCTGTCCAACGCGTTCAAGTACAGCGACAGCGGCGCGACCATCACGGTGCATCTGAGCGAAAAGACCTTCCACAAATACGGCAAGTACCAGCTTTCGGTTGCGGATACCGGACAGGGCATGTCGGAAGAATTCCTGACGCACATTTTTGAACCATATGCGCGTGAGACCCGCTTCGGCACCCGCGCGGTTGCAGGCACCGGTCTTGGCATGGCGATCGTATACAGTCTGGTCAAACGTATGGACGGTGAAATCAGCGTATCAAGCGAACTGGGCAAAGGCAGCGTGTTCACCGTGACCCTGCCAATGCAGACCGCCGAACCGCCAAGCGCTCCCGCGGCTGAACCAGCTGCGGAAGACGCCCCGTCCGGCCTGTCTGGCAAAAAGCTGCTGCTGGCAGAGGATAATCAAATCAACATGGAAATCGCCACCGAAATTCTGGCGATGCACGACGTACAGGTCGTGCAGGCATGGGACGGACAGCAGGCGATTAATGCGTTTGCAGCCTCCCAGCCTGGCGAACTGGATGCCATTCTGATGGATATGCAGATGCCCAACGTAAACGGATGTCAGGCGGCGCGCGCTATCCGCGCGCTCGACCGGCCGGACGCGGCTACCATTCCGATCATTGCGGTCACGGCCAACGCCTTCCCCGAGGACATTGCGGAAACGCAGGCCGCCGGCATGAATGCCCATGTCGTCAAACCGATCGACTTTGCCGTGCTGTGCAAACTTCTGCAAGAACTGACGTAATACACAAAACCGCCCGCCGGATACTTCCGGCGGGCGGTTTACTATGCAGTTTTACCGGACGACCAGATTGACGATCTTACCCGGCACGACGATCTGCTTGACCATCTGCTTGCCTTCGATGGCGCGCTGTACCTTTTCCTCGGCCAGCGCGGTGTCAATGGCTGTCTGCTTGTCGCAGTCCGCCGGCAGCTTGATGGTACACTTGAGCTTGCCGCACACCTGCACAGCGACCTCAATTGTGTCCTCAACCGTTTTCGCCTCATCGTACACCGGCCACGGTGCGACAGACAACAAGCCGGTTTCGCCCATCTGCTGCCACAGCTCCTCGGTAATATGTGGAGCAAAGGGATTGAGCAGCGTCAGCAGCGTCTTATACTCGGCCTTGTTCACACCCTTGTCGTAGAACTCATTAACCATGCTCATGAGCGCCGCAATCGCGGTGTTGGCCTTGAGGTTGTCCGCGTCCTCGCCGACCTTCTTGATTGTGCGATGCATGAGCACCTCATGCTCCTTGGAGTAGCTGTCGCCCTCCTGCACCTTTTCTGCCAGTCCCCAGACGCGCTCAAGGAAGCGGCGGCAGCCCTTGATAGACTTCGGACTCCACGGCGCGGCCTTTTCAAAGTCGCCGATGAACATTTCATACAGGCGCATGGTGTCCGCGCCATAGGTATCGACGATCTCATCCGGATTGACAACATTGCCGCGGCTCTTGGACATCTTCTCGCCGTTCTCGCCCAGGATCATGCCGTGGCTCGTGCGGCGGGCATACGGCTCCTTGGTCGGCACCACGCCGATGTCATACAGGAACTTATGCCAGAAACGGCTGTACAGCAGGTGCAGCGTGGTGTGCTCCATGCCGCCATTATACCAGTCAACCGGCGACCAGTATTCCAGCGCCTCCTTGGAGGCCAGCGCCTTGTCGTTGTGCGGGTCCATATAGCGCAGGAAATACCACGACGAACCAGCCCACTGCGGCATGGTGTCGGTCTCGCGCTTGGCCGGACCACCGCAGCACGGGCAGGTGGTGTTGACCCAATCGGTCATCTTCGCAAGCGGCGACTCGCCGTTCTCGGTCGGCTCGTAGCTCTCAACGTCAGGCAGCGTCAGCGGCAGCTGCTCCTCCGGAACCGGCACCCAGCCGCACTTGTCGCAATGCACCAGCGGAATAGGCTCGCCCCAGTAGCGCTGGCGGGAGAATACCCAGTCGCGCAGCTTATACTGCACCTTGGCATGGCCGATGCCCTTTTCCTCCAGCCACTCGATCATGGCCGGGATAGCGTCCTTGACCGTTTTGCCGTTGAGGAAATCCGAGTTGACCAGAATACCAGTCTCGTCCTTGGCGGTAAAGGCAGCCTGCTGCACATCCTCGCCACCAGAGACGACTTCGATAATCTCACAACCGAACTTCTTGGCAAACGCCCAGTCGCGGTCGTCATGCGCCGGTACGGCCATGATGGCACCCGTGCCATAGCCCATCAGAACATAGTCGGACACGAAGATCAGAATCTCGCGACCGTTGACCGGGTTAATGGCAGCAACGCCGTCCAGCTTCACGCCGGTCTTGTCCTTATTCAGCTCCGTGCGCTCGAAATCCGACTTGCGCGCGGCCTCCTCGCGGTAAGCGCGTACCGCGTCGATGTTTTTCAGCTTGTCCGCCCACTGCTCGATCGCCGGGTGCTCGGGCGAGATGACCATATAGGTCGCGCCGAACAGCGTATCCGGGCGGGTGGTGTACACGGTCAGCGTGTCGCCCTCGGTGGTCTTGAAATCGACCTCCGCGCCGGTCGAGCGTCCGATCCAGTTGCGCTGCTGCACCTTGACACGCTCAATGAAGTCAACCTCATCCAGATCGTCGATCAGGCGCTGCGCGTACTTCGTGATCGCCAGCATCCACTGGCTCTTGGTCTTGTGCACAACCTCGCTGCCACAGCGCTCGCACACGCCGTTGACAACTTCTTCGTTCGCCAGCACGCACTTACAGGAGGTGCACCAGTTGACGCTCATTTCCTTCTTGTATGCCAGGCCCTTTTTGAACAGCTGCAGAAAAATCCACTGCGTCCACTTGTAGTAGCTGGGGTCGGTCGTGTTAATCTCGCGCGACCAGTCAAACGACAGACCGAGCGCCTTGAGCTGGCTCTTAAAGCGCGCAACGTTCTTCTTGGTCACCTCGGCCGGGTGAATGTGGTTCTTGATTGCAAAATTCTCGGTGGGCAAACCAAACGCATCCCAACCCATCGGATAGAGCACATTATAGCCCTGCATGCGCTTTTTGCGCGCGACGATATCGAGCGCGGTATAAGAACGCGGGTGGCCGACGTGCAGGCCCTGACCGGACGGATACGGGAACTCGACCAGCGCATAGAATTTCTCCTTGTCGCCGCCGTTTTCCGCTTCAAAGCAGTGCGCCTCGTCCCAGGCATCCTGCCACTTCTTTTCCACCAGCTTGTGATCGTACTTCAACGGTATTTCCCCCTAAAGTGTATGATTGATATAGGCGCGGCAACGCGGCGGAGCGCTTTCTGCGTCCGCCGCATTCCGTCGTTTTTTATACTTCCAGCCCCAAGTCGGCCAGCGGCACGGGCGTGCCGTCCTTCCACAGGTTCTCCAGATTGTAGAACTTACGCGCCTCCGGCATAAACACATGGAGCACCACGCAGCCATAATCCAGCAACATCCACTGTGCGGACTCATAGCCCTCAGTATGGTGGACAAGCGTCTCATGGTCGTACTTCATGCGCCATTCGACGTTGTCGGCCAGCGCCTTGACCTGCGTGGTCGAAGTCGCCGAGCAGATCACGAAGTATTCGGTCAGCTCGGTCAACCGTTCCACCTGCAAAACCTCTATTTCCTGTGCCTTCTTTTCCAGAAGAGCCTCACAGATTGCCTTTACGGTATCCTTAGCAGTCATTCACATACTCCTTTTCCGCATCATGCTTCCGGGTCGACTGAAACGTCCCCGCCGGACGAGCCGCCGCCCGAAGTGTCGCCACCGCCGGTCGAGCCGCCGCCCGAGGTATCGCCACCGCCGGTCGAGCCGCCGCCCGAAGTGTCGCCGCCACCAGTCGAGTCGCCACCCGAGGTGTCGCCTCCACCAGTCGAGCCACCGCCAGAGGTGTCTCCGCCGCCAGACGTATCGCCACCCGAGGTGTCACCGCCGCCGGACGTATCGCCGCCCGAGGTGTCTCCACCGCCGGACGTTTCACCGCCCGAGGTATCACCACCGCCGGTTGAGCCGCCGCCCTCGGGATCATAGCTGCCCGAGCCGCTATCGCCGGAGGAACCACCGTCATCACTGCCGGTGTCATCCGACCAGTCATCATCATAGTTGTCCGAGGTATCGCCCCAGACGCTGGTATCCTCACCCGAGCTGACGCCGCCGCTCCAGCCGCCAGAGCTGCCGCCTTCCGGCCCGCTGACCATATCGAGCGTCGTGATATCCTCCTCAAAGGGATTGAAATACTTATTGACCAGCTCGAGCGTCTCCTGATAATACGGGAAGAAGAACGAGTACTGGTACGGGTCGCTGCCCGCGTAGCTCATCGCGCCATATCCGGGCAGGGTAAAGAACTGGATGTTCTCATTCTTGATTTGTAACGCCTGCATGCCCATCCAGAGCAGGTTGCCGGCCGTCAGGTCGGTTTTGACGTTCTGGAACACCGCATCCGCGATGTCCGAGATCTTGGTGATGTTTTTCAGCTGCAGCACCTCGGCGGCAAGCGCCTTGAGGAACTTCTGCTGATTCTCCACACGGCCCTCATCACCGTTTTCGTACTGCATCGAATAGTCATTGTTATGACGCCAACGCAGGAACTCTACGGTCTGTTTGCCATCCAGATGCTGCATACCGGCATACAGGTCGATGTGCAGATCCTGCGACGGGTCGTCGTATTGCATACGGAACGGCACTTCGTAATCCACACCGCCGATCGCGTCGACGATCGCCGCGATGCCGTCAAAGTTAACGATCACATAATAATCAGGCTCAAAGCCCATCAGGCGGCCGATTTCCTTTTTGGTCTGTTCGATGCCACCCATCGAATATGCCGCGTTAATCTTACGGCTCGCGCCGGACACACCGTTGTTACACATGGTGTCGCGCGGGATGTTCATGATATTGACGGTCTGCTTGTTGATATCCATCGTCACGACCATCAAAGCGTCGGTGCGCGTCTCATCCTCGTCGACTGCGCCGACCACAAAGGTGAACACATCGTCAATGCGCGTGCCCGAGTTGAGCATGCTGTTAACGTCAACCTTGTCGCCGTTTTCCTTGTCCTTGATGGTCGGGTTGTTCGCCTGTGGCGGCCGGACAAACACCATGGCTGCTGCCGCTGCCGCACACAGCAGCAGTACAAGCACGATTGCCGTTACAATCAGGACGCGTCTACGCTTCTGCCGTTTGGTCGGCGGTTGCTTGACCTTACCACCCCTTCTCCCTGCGGGCTTGGCTGCATGTGCGGTCACACCCGATGCGGGTTGTGCGGACGTTCTGGCTGCGGGCGCAGACGCACCGCGTTTGGATGCCGCCGGTACGGAAGTGCCACGTTTGGGCGCCTGCGGCGCAACGGACGGCTTGCCGCCATGCTTGGGGGCATGCGCCCCGGTGGGCTTTTTCCCGGCCGGCTTGGGTGCAACGCGTTCCGGCGCAGGCATCGGCTCGGCCTGCGCGCGCGGCGCAGGACTGTTTTTCTCATGAACCTTACGGTTGCTGCTGCGGCTGCCGCCGCCTCCGAATAGCTTCAAGCGTGTTCTGCCTCCTGTAGAAAGATGGTCTGTTATGGATTCCGCCAGCGAATGCCGTGGGCTATCATATCGTTGTAAGCCGCAACGGTATCGCTGTGAATGAGTTTACCGCGCTCGACCAAGTCGGTCAACGTCTGGTCGTAGCAATAGAGCAACGCGCGGTCTATGCTGACCCGCGCCAGTTCACGCGCCTTATCCACGCCGGGAAAGTCGCGCGTATCTTCGATGTAATCGGCCAGATAAAGGATTTTATCCAGCACCGTCATGCCATGCTTGCCGGTCGTGTGGCAGGCGATCGCGTCACAGATGTCCTCAGGCATACTGTATTCCTCGCGCGCGATGGCGGCCGCCGTTTTGCCATGCAGCATTTTCGGCTCGCTTTTCTCAACGGTACAGGGTATTATACCGTACTTTTTACATAAATTCAACTGTTCTTGCGGAGAAAGATGCTTTGTTATGTCGTGCAGGATCGCGGCCACCCCGGCTTTTTCCGGATCACCGCCGAACTGTTCTGCCAGTTTTATGGCTGCGCGCTCGCAGCCCAGCGTGTGCTCATACCGGTATCCGTGCAGCCTCGACAGGATACCCTTGCGCATTTCATCGTTACACAACATAACTTCTTACCCGCCTTTCTTATTCGGTGATACCGCTGTTGTCAATACCCATACAGGTGATGCTGCTCGATATAATCCGCGACCGCAGGCGCGGTATAGCGGCGCAACGCGCCACCCTGCCGCAGCTCGGTCGATGAAATGGGGATACTCGCGCCCTGCACCAGCTCGATCTGTGCATGCATGCTCCGGCGCAGCAGCGCAGCCTTGCGGCGGAGCATGGCCCAGTCGTCCTGCATGCGGGCGCATACGGCCAGCGTGCACAGCTGCACGATTTCGTCCGCAGCGTACCAGACGCGGTCGAACGAAAGCAGCATATCTGTGCCGATGATCAGGTAAAGGTCGTCCTCGCCGCGCGCGTGCAACGCGCGCAGCGTGTCCACTGTATAACTTGCACCGCCGCGCTCAATTTCGATGGTATCCAGCTGCGCCCACGGTGCAGCCGCCGTCAAGCGGCGCACCATTTCACAGCGGTCGTCCACGGTTGCCGTATGTTCCGGCAACGTTTTGTGCGGCGGGATATTGGTCGGGATGAACAGCACCCGGTCAAGCTGCAACGCATCGTGCGCCAGTTCAGCCGCGCGCAAGTGGCCCAGATGCGGCGGGTTGAACGTGCCGCCGAGCATGCCCGTCCTCATTTGACCAGCACGATCTTTCTCTTATCCTTGTCGCGCGCCTGCCGGTACACGACGAATTTTGACCCGATGCACTGCACCGGCTCGGCGCCGGTCGCCTCGCATAGTGCCTCGGACACTGTGCGCGGGGTGAGCATAGCGCTCTCAAGCACCTTGCCCTTGACCAACTCGTGCGCCTCGAGCAGCTGGTCGAGCTGACGCTCGACCGCGTCGGTCACGCCCTCCTTGCCGATGATGAGCGTATCGGCCAAGGGATTTGCCAAAGCGCGCAGCTGCGCGCGCTGTTTGGTAGTCAACATTGTGTTTTCTCCTGTCTTTTGGTTTCAGATGCGGGTTTTGAGCGCGTCTTTGAGCGCCCGCAGCGCGCGGCCCCGATGGGAGATCCGGTTCTTGACTTCACCGGGCAGCTCGCCAAACGTGCAGCCGTATTCCGGCACAAAGAACAGCGGATCGTACCCGAAACCGCCTCCGCCGCGGCTCTCGCGGAGCAGTTCGCCCTCGCACTCGCCGCGCACGGTGATCTGCTTCCTGTCTGGCAGGATGCACGCAATCGCGCAGACAAACCGACAAGCGCGGTCGTCCTTATCCTGCATGTTCTTTAATAAAAACGTATTCCGATCCAGATCGGTTCCCTCACAATAGCGCGCGGAATAGATACCCGGCGCACCGCCGAGCGCGTCCACACACAGGCCGCTGTCGTCCGCGATGGCAGGCAGGCCAGTGAAATCCGCCGCGCTTCGGGCTTTGATCAGCGCATTCTCCTCAAAGGTCGCGCCGTTCTCCTCGGGTTCTGGCGCATTTTCGGGCAGGGATATAACTTCCACGCCCAGTTCACCCAGAATCGTTGCCATTTCGGCTAACTTTTTCTGATTATGGGAGGCAAGCACAAATTGCATCACAGGCTCTCCCCCATCGCCGTGCGTTGCGCCTGACACTGCGCCTGACAGCCTGCCCGGCCGAGCGCCAGCAACTGCTGCAACTCACCGTCCGAGAACGGGCGGCCTTCGCCCGTACCCTGCACCTCGATAAACTCACCCGCCGAGGTCATCACGACGTTGCAGTCGACGATCGCATGACTGTCCTCTGCATAGTTCAGGTCGAGGATGGCTTCATCCTCAAAAATACCGACCGACACCGCCGCCACCTGCGCGGAAAGCGGCATTTTTTTAATCACGCCCTCATCGAGCAGCTTTTTACACGCGAGCCACAGGGCGACGAACCCGCCCGTAATGGACGCACAGCGCGTGCCGCCATCCGCTTGAATAACATCGCAGTCGACCGTGATCTGACGCTCGCCCAATGCTTCGCGGTCGACCACTGCGCGCAGTGCGCGGCCAATCAACCGCTGGATTTCACTCGATCGGCCGTCCAGCTTGAGGCTTTTGATATCGCGCTTTTTGCGCGTATTCGTCGCACGCGGCAGCATGGCGTACTCCGCCGTCACCCAGCCGAGGCCCTTGCCCTCCAGAAAGGGCGGCACCTTATTCTCAACCGAGGCCGTGCAGATAACTTTGGTGTTGCCCATCTCGACCAGCACCGAGCCCTCGGCGTACATGGTATAATTCGTGGTGATTTTCACCGGTCGCAACGCGTCCGGCATTCTTCCGTCCGGTCTCTGCATTATGCTTCCTCCCCTTCTGC
>DSLFI04101__coassemble_798_pt1 | contig 12821 bp, 11 predicted proteins | sample DSLFI04101__metabat2_low_PE_004 | metagenome-assembled genome bin DSLFI04101 | reverse complement strand
GACGAAAAAAGTAATTCCCCAGAAAGCGGTTTGGAGGAACTTTACCTGAAAATGCGCCGCATGAGCGCCCCGGCTTACTTGCATACCATGACTTTGGACGAGCTGATGGACAATGTGTTCGAGGGCAAGTCCGCGGTGATTGAGAACCTGCTCTACATGGGAGCGTACATCTGCCGGAGTGCCCAAATTCGGCAAGTCCATTCTGCCATGCGCTCGATTCCAACTCTGCCTCTTTACCCCCTGAAAAAAAGTAGCGGAATATTCCGTTTTGTTCCGGAACATTCCGCTACTATTGTCTCATGTGTGTTTATTTAACGGTTACGTTTTACGCTTCCTGATTGCCCATCAGTGTGACCATAACGGCCTTCTGGGCGTGCAGGCGGTTTTCCGCCTCTTCGAAGATCTCATCTGCATGCGCCTCAAACACCTTGGTGGTGATCTCCTGCTCGCGGTACGCCGGCAGGCAGTGCTGCACCATGCAGCCGGGCTTGGCAGCGGCGAGCAGTTCATCGTTCACCTGATAGCCCTTGAACGCCTTCATGCGCACTTCCTTCTCGGCCTCCATGCCCATGGATGCCCAGGTATCGGTGATAACAACATCTGCGTTCTCGGCCGCCTTCATCGGGTCGTCCGTGATGAAAAAGTCCGGATTGCCCTCGGCAAAGGCCATCACATCGGCATGCGGACGGTAGCCCTCGGGCGTGGCAATCGAAACTTTCATGCCGGTCTTGAGGCCGCCGACAATCAATGAATTCGCCATGTTGTTGCCGTCGCCGATGTAGCACATCTTAATGCCCTCGAGCACGGCAAACTTCTCACGGATGGTCATCAGGTCGGCCAGCACCTGACACGGATGGCAAAAGTCGGTCAGGCCGTTGATAATCGGGATCGTGCCGTAGCCGGCGAGATCCTCGACCTCTTTCTGCTCATAGGTGCGGATCATGATGCCGTCCAGATAGCGGCTGAGGACGCGCGCGGTGTCCTGCACCGGCTCGCCGCGGCCGATCTGCAAATCGCGGTTGGACAGGAACAGCGCCTGACCGCCCAGCTGGTACATACCGGTCTCGAACGAGACACGCGTGCGCGTAGACGACTTCTGGAAGATCATGCCGAGGCTCTTGCCTTCCAGATGGCGATGGGAAATATTATGCTTCTTTTCGTATTTGAGCTGGTCAGCCAAATCGAGCAGACCGATGATCTCCTCGGTTGAGCAATCGAGCAGCTTGAGTAAATGCTTCAATCAAAACACCTCTTTCATAATGGTCAGCGCCTCGTCCATCTCGGCCTTGGAGATGGTCAGCGGCGGCAGCAGACGCACGGCGTTCTTGCCCGCCGTGATCGCCAGCACACCCTTTTCAATCAATTTGTTGGCAAAAGCGGCATGCTTGCCCTCATCGACAATGATGCCCAGCATCAACCCCATGCCGCGCACGCCATGAATATTTGGCGAGCCGATGGACAGGATGCCGTTTTTCAAGTATTCGCCTTTTTCGCGCACCTGCGCCAGAAACTCCCCGTTTGCGACCGTGTCAAGCACAGTATTTGCCGCCGCGCACACCATCGGCGTGCCGCCGAAGGTAGTCGCATGCGTGCCGAGGGTCAGCACATTGGAACAGCTTTTGGCTGCCAGTACCGCACCGATCGGCACACCGCCGCCCAAGCCTTTGGCCATGGTCACGACGTCCGGCCGGATGCCATACTGCTGGAAGCAGAACAGGCTGCCCGTCCGGCCGATGCCGGTCTGCACCTCGTCAATGATCAGCAGCAGATCCTTTTCCCGGCAGAGCGCTTCGACCTGCTTTACGAATTCCGGATCGAGCGGCAGTACGCCCCCCTCCCCCTGCACCAGTTCCATCATCACCGCGCAGGTCATGTCGTCTACCTTGCGACGCACGGAATCGAAGTTATTCGCCTCCGCGTAATCAAAGCCTTCGGTAAACGGGAAAAAGTAGTTGTGGAACCGGTCTTGTCCGGTCGCCTTGAGGGTCGTCACGGTGCGGCCGTGGAAGGAATTGACGAGTGTGATAATCTTAAAACGGCCCTCGCCGTATTTGTCGAACGAATATTTGCGCGCCAGCTTGATCGCACCCTCGTTGGCCTCCGCGCCCGAGTTGGCAAAGAACACCTTGCCATCCAGATGGGTCTTTTCGACCAGCTTTTTCGCAACCTGCACCATCGGCTCGGTCGTAAACAGGTTGGAAACGTGCATCAGCTTGTGCGCCTGCGCAGTGATCGCATCGATTAAAACCGGGTTATTGTAGCCGAGGCAGTTGACGCCGATGCCCGAGGCAAGGTCGATATACTTCTTCCCTTCCACATCCCACAGCGTCGCGCCCTCGCCGTGGTCGAGCGCGATCGGGAAACGGCCATAGGTGTTCATTACATATTGGGTTTCCTCGGCCTTGAGTTGTTCATATGTCATTTCTTTCGCTTCTTTCTCACTGGAACATCGTGCCGACGCCGACCTTACTCAAAAGCTCAATCAAAATCGAGTGCTTGACACGACCGTCCTGAATATTGGCCTGATCGACGCCCTTACGCACGGCTTCGACGCAGCAGTCCACCTTGGGGATCATGCCGCCCTTGATGATACCGTCGCGCATCAGCTTAGGCACCTCGGAAACCTTGAGGTTGGTAAGCAAGGTCGACTCATCATCCGGGTCAAGCATCAGGCCGCGCACATCGGTCAGCAGGATGAGTTTTTTCGCGCCCAGCGCGACCGCTAACTTGCATGCTGCGGTGTCCGCGTTGATGTTGTAGTTGGTTTCATCGTCAATGCCCTGTGCCACCGTCGACACAACCGGGATATATCCCTTTTCAAGCACGTCGATGACCGGTGCGGGGTTTACGTCGACGATATCGCCGACATAGCCGTAATCCGTACCGGTTCGGTCGGTCATGCGCTTGGCTTGGAACATGCCGCCATCCATGCCGCCCAGACCGATACCGCGGCCGCCCGCCTTTTCCAACAGGGTGACAAGGTCTTTATTGACTTTGCCGCACAGCACCATTTGCACGATGTCCATGGTCTCGCGGTCGGTATAGCGCAAACCGTTGACAAAACGGGATTCCTTGCCGATCTTCTTGAGCATTTCCGAAATCTCCGGCCCACCGCCATGCACCACGACGATTTTAACGCCGACGAGGTTGAGCAGCACAAGGTCGTGGATGACCGCGTCCTTCAGTTCCTCGTTGATCATGGCGTTGCCGCCATATTTAACCACGACGGTCTGGCCGTAATATTTCTGGATATAAGGCAGCGCTTCGACCAGGATTTTTGCTTTCAGCTCTGCATTAAGTTGTGTATCCATATGTTACTTCCCTTTATCTATTGTCATCAGGTGCGATAATCGCCGTTGATCTTTACATAATCATATGTCAGATCGCAGCCCCACGCGGTCGCGCTATCCTCACCTTCATTGACATCCACTTCAATGACGACCTCATTTTCAGACAGGATCTTCTTCGCGGTATCCTCGTCAAAGTCCACCGCCTCGCCCTTGCTGCAAACAGTGATGCTGCCTGCGGCAGAAGAAAACGCTACCGTGACGTACTCCGGCCGGAACGGCGCCTTGGAATAGCCCATCGCGCACAGCACGCGGCCCCAGTTGGCGTCCGCGCCGAACATAGCCGCCTTGACCAGATTGGAGCCGACGACCGCCTTGGCCAGACGCTCCGCCGCTTCCTCCGAGCGCGAGCCGCGCACCGTGCAGGTGACCAGCTTGGTCGCGCCCTCGCCGTCCGCCGCGATCTGCCGCGCCAGACGGGTATTGACCTCACCCAGCGCCTTACAAAACGCCTGATAGTCTTCGTCCTGCCAGTCGATCAGCTCATTGCCCGCCATGCCGTTTGCCAGCACGACGCACATGTCGTTGGTGGAGGTATCGCCGTCGACCGTGACACGGTTATAGGTCGTGCGCACATTGTCCTGCAACGCCTCGGTCAGCATTTCGTGCGTGATTGCGCAGTCGGTCGTGAGGAAAGCCAGCATCGTGCCCATATTCGGGTGGATCATACCGCTGCCCTTACAGATACCGCCAATGCGGCAGGTCTTGCCGCCGACCGTAAATTCCACCGCCGCGGTCTTCGTGCGCGTATCGGTTGTCATGATAGCGAGGTTGGCCTTTTCCGAGGTGTTTTCCTCGAGCTGGATTTCCGGCAGGTGTTCTTCAATACACTCGACCGGCAAACGCTGGCCGATCACACCGGTCGACGCGACAACCACGTCGTCCTCGTCTACACCGAGCAGTTTGGACGCAGCCTTCGCCATACGACGGGCATTCTCCATCCCGTCCGGAGCACAGGCGTTTGCATTGCCCGCGTTTGCGATGATTGCACGCGCCACGCCGTTTTCCAGATGCTCCATCGTGACGTAAACCGGCGCGGCCTTGACTCGGTTCATCGTATAGGTGGCCGCCGCCGTGCATTCGCATGCGCTAAAGATAATCGCGGTATCGTCATTTGCGCGGCTGTCTTTGATGCCGCAGCGGATACTGCCCGCAGTAAAACCCTGTGCTGCGCACACACCGCCCTCGATAATTTTCATCGTTCGTTCTCCTTTCGCACTGCGAAATGGTTACAGGGTCAGCCCGGCGGTCTCGTCCAGCCCGAGCATGATGTTCATATTCTGCACCGCCGCACCAGACGCGCCCTTGCCGAGGTTGTCGAACAGTGCGGTAACGATAGCCTGTTCCTCGTGGCCGCACACGATCAGCCGCAGGCTGTCATGCCCGGCAAGCGTGTTGGCGTAGATCACCGGCTCATCGCCGCCGATGGGCGCGACCGTGACCAGCTTTTCATCCTTATAATGCTCGGCAAGCGCCTCGTGGACGCAAGCTGCGTCCAGTCCGGGCAGCATGACCGTCGTCGCCATGCCCTTATAGAAATCGCCCACCACCGGCACGAACACCGGCGGCTGTGTCAGCCCGCAGACGTATTCCATCTCAGGCAGGTGCTTGTGATGCAGGTTCAGGCCGTAGATGCGCTCGGAATCGTGCTTGGGATCGCGGTCTGCGTCTTCATACTCCGCAATCATCTTTTTGCCGCCACCCGAGTAGCCGGTCAGCGACGAGCAAGTGAACGCAAAGTCCGCAGGCACAACATCGCGTGCGACCAGCGGATAAACCGACGCGATAAACCCGCTCGCGTGACAGCCGGGGTTGGCGACGCGTTTGGAATCCTTGATGGCCATGCGGTGCGCCTTGGACAGCTCGGCAAAGCCGTAGTCCCAGTCCGGATTTGTCCTGTGCGCAGTAGACGCATCAATCACGCGGGTATTGCCGTTCTCGATCAGCGAGACGGCTTCCTTGGCGGCGGCATCCGGCAGGCACAGGAACACAATATCAGCCGCATTCAGGAACTTGCGCCGCTCCTCAATGTCCTTGCGTTTATCCTCGTCGATCAGCAGCAAGTCGATGTCGTCCCGACCGGATAGCCGGTCGTAGATTTGCAGGCCGGTCGTACCTTCCTTGCCGTCGATATATACTTTAGGCTTCATCGCCCTCTACCTCCGCGATGAACTTTTCGATCTTGTCGATCTGACGGGTGACCTCCTGCGGCGCGGGGCCGCCGATCACCTTGCGGCCGGCGACACAGGTGCGCAGGTCGAGCGCATCGTAGATATCGTCGCCAAACTTATCGGAAATCGCGGCAAAGTCGCGCATGGTCATGGTTTCGAGCGTCTCATCCGCGCGGATGCACTGGTTTACCAGACGGCCGACCGTCTTGTACGCGTCGCGGAACGGCATGCCCTTCTTGGTCAGGTAGTCCGCGCAGTCGGTGGCGTTGATAAAGCCGCCGGACGCCGCCTTGCGCATATTATCACGGCGCAGCGTCATGGTGGAGAACATGGGTGTGAACACCTCAAGGCACTGTTTGACAGTATCAATCGCGCCGAACACCGCCTCCTTGTCCTCCTGCATATCCTTATTGTACGCCAGCGGCAGACCCTTCAGTACGGTCAGCATCGTGGTCAGCGCACCGTAGACACGGCCGGTCTTGCCGCGGATGAGTTCGCATACATCCGGGTTTTTCTTCTGCGGCATGATGGACGAGCCGGTCGAGTATGCGTCGTCCAGCTCGATGAACTTGAACTCCCACGAGCACCACGAGATGATCTCCTCCGACAGGCGCGACAGGTGCATCATCAGGATGGACAGCGCCGAAAGCAGCTCGACGCAGTAGTCGCGGTCGGAAACGCCGTCGAGCGAGTTATCGGTCAGGCGTGCAAAGCCCAGCTGCTGCCGGACAAACTCACGGTCGATCGGATAGGTAGTCGACGCCAGCGCGCCCGAACCGAGCGGCATTTCATCCATGCGCTCGAGGCAGTCCTGCAAACGGCCGATGTCGCGCTTAAGCATATTGGCATAGGCCATCATGTAATGCGCAAACGTAGTCGGCTGCGCGCGCTGCAAATGCGTGTAGCCCGGCATAACTGCATCGAGGTTTTCACGGCTCTTCTTGCACAGCGCCTTCATAAACGTGCAAATCATCTCGATGATCTCGGCGATCTCGCTCTTGACGTACAGGCGCATATCGAGCGCAACCTGATCGTTTCTCGAACGACCGGTGTGCAGGCGCTTGCCCGTATCGCCGATGCGTTCGGTCAGCAGCTGCTCCACGTTCATGTGGATATCCTCATAGTCGAGCGAGAATTCCACCTTGCCGGCTTCGATATCCTCCAGAATGCCCTTAAGCCCCTCGACGATCTTTTCCGCCTCGTGCTCCTCAATAATGCCCTGCTTGCCCAGCATGGTCGCGTGCGCGATCGAGCCGGTAATGTCCTCCTTATATAAACGGCAGTCAAACAGGATGGACGAGTTGAAGTCGTTTACCACCAGATCGGTTTCTTTCTGAAACCGTCCTGCCCATAATTTTGCCATATTGCGTTACCTCACAAAACACCCGCAGGGCGGCACATCCGGACATGCCGCCCCACGATCTTTTCAATTACTTTTCAACCGACGGGAAGTGCTTGCCGGTCTTTTCAAACAGCATCTGATCGTTCAGCGCGCGCACCTTGAGCGGCAGGCCGAACAGGTTGATGAAGCCTGCGGAATCCGCCTGATCGTAGCAGTCATCCTCGTTGAAGGTTGCCATATCCTCGGAGTACAGGCTGTACGGCGAAGTGACGGATGCCGGGATGATGTTGCCCTTGTACAGCTTGAGCTTAACGTCGCCGGTCACCGTCTCCTGCGTGGAGTCGACGAACGCAGAGAGCGCCTTGCGCAGCGGGGTGTACCACTGGCCGTTGTAAACCAGATCGCCGAACTTCATCGCAACCTGTGCCTTGTAGTGCGCAGTCTCCTTGTCGAGGGTGATCTCCTCGAGCTTCTGATGCGCCGCATACAGCACCGCGCCGCCCGGGGTCTCGTACACGCCGCGGCTCTTCATGCCGACCAGACGGTTCTCAACGATATCCAGAATACCGACGCCGTTCTCGCCGCCGACCTTGTTGAGCTTTTCAATGATCGCAACCGAGTCCATTTCCTCGCCGTCAACAGCGGTCGGCACACCCTTTTCAAAGTGGATGGTGACGTAGGTCGGCTTGTCAGGCGCCTGCTCGGGCGATACGCCCAGTTCGAGGAAGCCCGGACGGTTGATCGGCGCCTCATTGGACGGCAGCTCAAGGTCGAGGCCCTCGTGGCTCAGATGCCACAGGTTCTTATCCTTAGAGTAGTTGGTTTCCTTGTTGATCTTGAGCGGGATGTTGTGCGCTTCCGCGTAAGCGATCTCCTTTTCGCGGCTGTTAAGCTCCCAGAAACGCCACGGTGCGATGATGTCCATCTGCGGCGCAAACGCGTGGATCGCCAGCTCGAAACGTACCTGATCGTTGCCCTTGCCCGTGCAGCCATGGCAGATGGCGTCCGCGCCTTCCTTGAGCGCGATCTCAACGATGCGCTTGGCAATGATCGGACGAGCAAACGAAGTGCCCAGCAGATATTGTTCATAGGTCGCGCCGGCCTTCATGGTCGGGATGATGTAATCATCTACAAACTCGCGGGTCAGATCCTCGATGTACAGCTTGGACGCGCCGGTAGCCAGTGCCTTCTCTTCCAGACCTTCCAGCTCGCCCGCCTGACCGACGTTACCGGAAACCGCGATAACCTCACAGCCGTAATGCTCCTTGAGCCACGGGATCAGCACCGAAGTGTCCAGACCGCCTGAATATGCCAGTACGACCTTGTTATATTTCTTTTCCATTGTTAGATTCCTCCGTACCTGTCATTTTTTCGACTGCTTTATTATACTCCCTATCCTATGGTTTGGCAAGAAAAATTTATAAATATTTTCTTATTTGTATATTTATTCACTCCATGTATTTACGACACGAAAGAAATGCTTGCACTTTGGCAGAAAAGGTACTATGATATCTATAAATGCACTGTGTCAAGACAGATACAGGGACTGAATAAAAGCGCACGGCACGCCGCGCGCAAAGGGGCGTTATCCGCAATGACAGAAAAAAATCTGACCATGCTGACCGATTTCTATGAGTTCACCATGGCGCATGGCTATTTTGAAAAAGGCATCGCCAACCGGCGGGCCTATTTTGACATGTTCTTCCGCCGCGTACCGGATGGCGGCGGCTACGCCATCATGGCGGGCGTTGAGCAGTTGATCGACTACTTTAAAAACTTGCATTTCACCGACGAAGATATCAAATACCTCCGCGGCCGCGGCTGCTTTTCCGAAGCATTCCTGCACTATCTGCGGCATTTCAAATTCGAGTGCGATGTCTGGGCCGTGCCGGAAGGCACGCCCGTATTCCCCGGTGAGCCGCTCGTGACCGTTGCCGGGCCGATGATTCAGGCGCAGTTCGTCGAAACCATGGTATTGCTGACCATCAACCACCAGACGCTGATCGCCACCAAGGCCAACCGCATCACCCGCGCGGCACAGGGGCGCACGGTGCTCGAATTCGGTTCGCGCCGCGCGCAAGGCTATGATGGTGCGATTTATGGTGCGCGCGCCGCGTATATCGGCGGCTGTCAGGGAACAGCCTGCGTGCTGGCTGACCGCGATTTTAAAATTCCTGCGGGCGGTACGATGGCGCACTCGTGGGTGCAGATGTTCGACAGCGAATACGATGCTTTCAAATCCTATGCCGATATCTATCCGGACAATTGTGTTTTTCTGGTCGATACCTATAACGTACTCAAATCCGGCGTACCCAACGCACTGCGCGTCGCGCGCGAGATGGTGGCCGAAAAGGGCATCCGCCCACGCGGCATCCGCCTCGACTCGGGCGATATCGCCTATCTGTCGATCGAAGCCCGCCGCATGCTGGATGAAGGCGGGTTCCCGGATATGCAGATCATGGCGTCCAATTCTCTGGACGAATATCTGGTGCGCGACCTGCTCGTGCAGGGTGCGCAGGTTGACTCGTTCGGCATCGGCGAGCGCTTGATTACTTCTAAATCCGAACCGGTATTCGGCGGTGTGTATAAGCTGGCCGCTGTTGAAAATGAAAACGGTGAGATTATCCCGAAGATCAAAGTGTCTGAGAACGTCGAAAAGATCACTACGCCGCACTTCAAACAGGTGTATCGCCTTTTTGACAACAAAACCGGGAAGGCCTTGGGCGATGTGCTGACCGTACACGACGAGGTGATCGACGCCAGCCAGCCTTACACCCTGTTCCATCCGATCCACACATGGAAGCAGCGCGTCGTCACCGATTACACCGTGCGCCCGCTGCGCGTACCGCTGTTCAAGGCTGGGCGCTGCGTCTACACCAGCCCGGACATTAAGGATATCCGCAGCTACTGTCTGTCCGAAGTCGATACCCTGTGGGAACAGATCAAGCGCTTTGAAAACCCGCAGACCTACTTTGTCGACCTATCGACCAAGCTGTGGAAGTGCAAAAACGAGCTGCTGGAAGCCTGCCGCATCTAATTCTATTTTTTTACCACAAAGCAAAACAGCGAACCGCATGCGGTTCGCTGTTTTTTTGATTAGCTGGCAAATATCAATATGCAATCGTCGCCATGACCTCAGAAACATCAGGCTTGCTCGAAATGAGTCCCTCATCATACATCCAGTCGATGTTTTCCTGCCAGCAAGACTCGCTCTGGCTGAGGAAGGGCGCATCCGCCGTCTCCATCAGCGGCAGCAACGTCTGGCAGGACTGTTTCTCAACATCCGGGTCAAGCGGGAAGTTGGACTCGTCCTGATTGTCCAGCAGAACCTGTAACACGGCATCCGTGTCATTTTTGAAATCCGCAAAGCCCTTCTGGCAGCCACGCAGGAAGCCTGCGAGTACCTCCGGCTCGTTTTCAATCATGTCGTCATTGGCAAGGAAAATTCCCTCGTAATACTGCGGCACGCCAAAGTCATCCGGGAAGAAGTAATTCACTTCAAAGCCTTCCTTCTCCATCTGCGGTACCTCGTGGTTGACCAGACAGCCAATCGTCGCATCAACGTTGCCGGTCACCATGGAGCTCATCAGGTCAAAGCCCACGTCGATCAACTCGACGCTGTTCGGGTCCTGCCCACTCTTCTGCATGATGCTGTGCACGAGCGCCTCGGACAACTCGGTGCCCGCATAGCCGACCGTCTTACCCGCAAGGTCGGCAGGCTCGGTAATGTCCTTTTCCTTCAGCGACAGGATGATGTTGAGCGGCGCCTGCACGACGGCCGCGATCGACTTGACCGGCACCCCCTGCTCCACGCGCGCCTGAATCACATCCTGCTGATAGTACAGGCCGATATCCGCCTTGCCGGCGGCGACCATGCTCATGGCATCGTTCACGCCTGCAGGCGGCTGGATATTAATCGTCAAACCTTCCTCAGCGAAATAGCCCGCCTGCTCCGCCTGATACAGGAAAGCATGCAGCGCATTCGGATACCAGTCGAGCACGACGGTCAGCTCGCGCAGTTCGTCCTCCCCTGCCCCATCGGCCTGTGTATCGCCTGCGGCGGTCTGACTGCCCGCGCAGCCGCTCAGCAGCAGCGCAAAAGCCGCAAATGCGGCAAAAATTCTCTTTTTCATTTATTTTCCGTTCCTTTCTATTCTATCATGGTCACAGGCTGCCACGCCATGTGATAATCTTCTTTTCCAGCCACGACACCACTGCAACCGCCAGCATCGCCACCACACTTAGCAGCACGATCGGCGCAAACACGCCCGCGCCGTCCAGCTGGGTCATCATGCGGCGGCTGAAATAGCCAAGCCCCGCCTGCGCGCCCAGCCATTCGCCGATGGCCGCGCCGATGATCGACAGCGGGATTGCCATTTTGATGGCCGAAAAGAAGTACGGCAACGCGGCCGGCAGCTTGAGCTTGAGAAAAACCTCACGTTTTCCTGCACCGAATGTTTTGAGCATGTCGATCATATCCGTGCTGGCCGAGCGGAAACCGTCGAACACCGTGATCGCGATCGGGAAAAACGTAATCAGCACGGTAACCAGCACCTTGCTCCAGATCGTGTAGCCGAACCAAAGCACAAACAACGGTGCAAGCGCAGTCGTCGGGATGGTCTGCGAAGCAACGATTAGCGGATAAAGCATTTTCTCCGCAACCGGACTGGCATCCATCCAAACCGCGAGCAGCAAACCCAGCACGATTGAGATCGCAAGGCCGATGCCGGTGCACAGCAGCGTCGCCGGCAGATGCGCCGTCAGCAGCGGCCCGCGCAGCTCCCACATGCGCACCAAAATCTGTGTTGGCGACGGCAGGATGTACGCTGCGTCCATCCCCATTGCACCCACTTGCCACAGGACAAGCAATGCAAACAGGAATAGCAGCGCGGGCAGGTTGGCGTTTCTACGTTTTTTCATTCCGCCACCTCCCGACGTAACAGGTCGATCAATTGCTCGCGCAGGGCAAGCATCTTCGGGTCGGTCAGACAGGCACGCGTGCGCGGATAGGCCGCAGGTACGTCAAACGATACGAGCCGCCGGATTGGCATTTCTTCTACGACGAGCACACGGCTGGACAGGAATATCGCTTCCTCAACGTCGTGCGTGATAAACAGCACTGTTTTATGGTCGCTCTCCCACTGGTCGAGCAGCCATTCCTGCATGTTGATGCGCGTCAGGAAATCCAGCGCGGAAAACGGCTCGTCGAGCAGCAGCAGCTCCGAACCGGTCAACAGCGTGCGGGCAAAAGCTGCGCGCTGCCGCATACCGCCGGAAAGCTCATCCGGCCGCTTGTCGCCCCAGCCGGACAGGCCGACGTGCGCAAGCGTCTCGTCGGCGCGCCGCACCATATCCGCGCGGCTAACGCCGCCGCGGATCTCCATGGGAAGGCACAGGTTATCCCGCACATTGCGCCATGGGAACAGCAGGTCGCGCTGCGGCATGTAACCACAGTAACCGCGCCGCCCGTCGATCTTTTCGCCACCGACGAGAATCTCGCCCGATTTTTTTGGCAACAGCTGATTCGTCAGGCGGAAAATGGTCGACTTGCCGCAGCCGGACGGGCCGATGACCGACACGAACTCGCCTTTTTCGATGTGGAACGACAGCCCGTCGATGATATTGAAATCCTCGGTGTCATATTGGAATACGACGTTTTGAAACTCGAGCATCGCCTTACATCGCCCCGTCCCACGCCATATCCCAGAACATCGCCTCGTAACGGGAACACGCGACAAAAATGTCGGTCAGCCGCTGGAGCTGCGTTTCGGTGTAGTCCGCACTCAGGCGCTCCATCAGCGCAATCAGGCGCTGGTTTTCCGCGGCGTAATCCTCGCTCGCGTAACCCCGCACCCACTCGCCGTAGAAATCGTGGTTTTCAGCATCCGGATAGTTTTTGACAATCCACTTGGCGATATACTCATAGCTGATTGCACACGACAGCACAGCCGCCATGATTTC
>DSLFI04101__coassemble_757_pt1 | contig 13227 bp, 11 predicted proteins | sample DSLFI04101__metabat2_low_PE_004 | metagenome-assembled genome bin DSLFI04101 | reverse complement strand
AACCCACCTATGCAGCTTGGGAAGCTGCCGTTCTACCGATGAACTACACCCGCAAATAGTAGTTCTATTATACTGAAATCGCAGCGCATTGTCAAGAATAAGTGAATGTAAACCTAATTATAATAATAAGTTGACAATAAGAGCGGGGTGTGGTATACTCATACCGAAAAACGGAAAAGGAGTATTTTCATGGAGCAGAATCATAGAACCAACACCCGTATGCTGGTGCTCAGCGCCTTATTTACTGCATTGGTAGCGGTCGGCGCGTTTATTCGTATCCCGATCCCGTTGTGGCCGTTTACGCTGCAAACCCTGTTCACCACCATGGCAGGCTTGCTGCTGGGGCCGCGCTATGGAACGCTCGCCTGCACGGCTTATATGGTTTTGGGACTGGCGGGTTTGCCGATCTTCACAGGCGGCGGTGGGCCGCAGTATATCTTCCAGCCGACCTTTGGCTGCATCATCGGTTTTGCTTTGGGCGCTTTTGTGGCTGGGCTGATCGTGCAGCGCGCATCCAAAAGGGGCTTTGCCACCTATGCTGTCGCGGCGTTAGTCAATATCGCGGTGGTATATGTGATCGGTATGATCTGGTTCTGGGGCATTAAAGCGTTTTATCTGAACGATCCAATCGGCATGTGGACGCTGTTTGTCACCTGCTTTGTGCCGACGATAGGCGCGGATATCGTCAAGGCGTTGGCAGCAGCTGCACTGGCAGACCGGCTGGTTCCTGTGGTGGGTACTTACCGGGTGCCGGTTTCGTGAGATAAGCGGATAGTAGCTGCATAAAGGTTTTCTATGTGCAAAGCGCCGTCCCCATCGGTTGTAATCCGATGGGGACGGCGCTTTTTTGGGGGATATGTGAAGAGTGTTCTGTGTATCGAAATAAAGGACGGGCTTACTGGTTGACCGATTCGACGATCACATCCGCAAGCGCATCCAGCTCGCCGGCCTTGTCGGGAAGCAGTGCGGAAGCCATAGACAGCCGCTCGTTGAGCACAGTCATGTTCTTGAGCTCTTCGTCGATAAACTTTTGCATCAGATCGCCCGACTTGACTGCCCAAGACCCATTCTCGATGATGGCAAAGGTGCGGTTTTGCAGGTTGAGCGCCTTCATATCCATCAGATAATTGTGCATGACCGGATAAATGCCCAGATTATAGGTCACCGACGCCAGCACAACATGGCTCAGACGGAAGGTTTCAGAAATCAGATAAGAAACATGAGTGTTGGAAACGTCATACAGACGGACATTGGTGACGCCCTTCTCGCACAGACGGCTCGCCAAGGCCTGCGCCGCGGCTTCGGTGTTGCCATACATCGAAGCGTAAACGATCATGACACCCTTTTCCTCCGGCTCGTAGCGGCTCCAGTGGTCGTATTTGTCGATAAAGTATCCCAGATTTTCACGCCAGACCGGACCGTGCAGCGGGCAGATGAACTTGATCTGATCCAGAATACCCGCCGCCTTTTTGAGCAGCAGCTGAACGTGAGGGCCGTATTTGCCGACAATGTTGGTCAGATAACGGCGGGCATCATCGATCCAGTCGCGGTCGAAGTTGACTTCGTCTGCGAATAGCTTGCCGTCCAGCGCACCGAACGAGCCAAACGCATCGGCCGAGAACAGCACGCCGTTGGTGGTGTCAAAGGTCACCATGGCCTCGGGCCAATGCACCATGGGTGCGGCGACAAAGGTTACAACATGCTTGCCGAAGCTCTGGGTGTCGCCTTCCTTGACCTCAATTTGTTCATGACCGTCGATGTCAAAGCCAAACTGGCGCATGAGCATGAATGCCTTTTCGGTGGAAATGACCTTGACCGATGGATAGCGGATCAAAACCTCCTCGATGGAAGCACCGTGGTCGGGCTCCATGTGGTTGATGACCAGATAATCCAGCGGACGGCCATCCAGCAGGTGCTCGATGTTTTCCAGCAGCTGGCGGCAGGCCGACCAGTCGACCGTATCGAACAGCACGGTTTTCTCGTCAAGCAGCAGATAGGCGTTGTAGGATACGCCGCGCGGGATGGGGTGGATATTTTCAAACAAAGCAAGACGATGGTCGTTCGCGCCGACCCAATAAAGATCGTCTGTTACATTACGTACGCAGTACATATATTCTCCTCCTTATTTTCCGGTCAGCCTTCAATGAACATTTCTTTGCCTTCGCCGCACTCCGGGCATACCCAGTCCTCGGGCAGCTTTTCAAACAGCGTGCCAGGCGCAATTTCGGCGTCCTCATCGCCCAGTTCGGGGACGTATTCATAGCCGCAGCCGCCGCAGACATAGCGCTTGCCGATCGGCTCGGGCTTGGGCACGGGCGGGCGCTTCATTTTGACCATGGGCGGGGCGGGCTGCTTTTCGCCGGTATCAAGCGCGGCGGTCAGCAGCGGCAGGATCTCGTTGACATCGCCCACAATGCCATAGTCACAGTTCTTGAAGATGGGCGCGTTGCCGTTCTTATTGATGGCTACGATAGTAGAGGCGTCCTTGATGCCCTTGAGGTGTTGAATTGCGCCCGAAATGCCGCAGGCGATATACAGATTGCCCTTGAATTTCTGACCGGACATGCCGACATAGCGGTCAAGCGGCACATATTTGAGCGTTTCCGCCACCGGACGGGAGGAGCCGATCGCAGCGCCGGCGGCGCGCGCCAAATCCTCGATCAGCTGCATGTTTTCCTTGCTGCCGATGCCCTGACCGGCGGAAACCACGCGCTCGGCCTGTGTGATCGGGGTGTCGATCGGGATGCCGACGGTAAAATCGTGCCCGTCCTTCTGGAGCGCCGCCACCAGTGCTGCAACTTTCTCTTCCGCAGAGCCTTCCTTGAGGATGTTGCGCTTGCGCACACCGGTCACCGGCGCAGGCTTTTTCGGACGGCTGGACGAGCCGCTTTCGCTCTTGGGCGGCTTGCCCAGAATGTTCGCGGCGATGACAACGCGCTGGATTTCGTTGGTACCCTCGTAGATCGTGGTGATCTTGGCGTCGCGGTACATGCGCTCGACATCCATGCCCTTGAGGAAGCCCGTGCCGCCGAAGATTTGCAGCGCATCGTTGGTCACTTCCAGCGCGATGTCGGATGCATACATCTTCGCCATGGCCGCTTCGGTGGCATAAGGTTCATGCGCTTCCTTTAGCTCGGCCGCGGAGTAAACCAGCATGCGCGCGCAGCGCAGCTTGGTCGCCATATCTGCAAGTTTGAACGAAATCGCCTGCTGGAAACCAATCGGCTTGCCGAACTGGACGCGCTCCTTGGCGTATTCGAGCGCCGCTTCGTATGCGCCCTGTGCGATGCCGAGCGCCTGCGACGCAATGCCGATGCGTCCGCCATCCAGCGTTGCCATGGCGATTTTGAAGCCCTGTCCCTCCTTGCCGAGCAGGTTTTCCTTGGGCACCTTGACATCGTTGAAGATCAGTTCGGCAGTGGACGAGGAGCGAATGCCCATTTTGTCATAATGGTCGCCAAAGGTGAAGCCCTCCCAGCCCTTTTCGACGATGAACGCCGAAATGCCGCGGGTGCCGATATCCGGCGTGGTGACCGCAAACACAACATAAGTATCCGCCTTGGGGGCGTTGGTGATGAAGATTTTCCCGCCGTTGAGCAGGTAGTAGTCACCCTTGTCAATGGCCGTGGTCTCGGTGCCGCCTGCGTCCGAGCCGGCGTTGGGCTCGGTCAGGCCGAACGCGCCGATTTTCTCGCCTTTCGCCAGTGGGATAAGGTATTTCTGCTTCTGCTCCTCGGTGCCGAATGCGAAAATCGGCCAGGAGCCGAGCGATACATGGGCGGACAGGATAACGCCCGTGCCGCCGTCCACGCGCGACAGCTCTTCCACCGCGATCGCATAACTCAGTACATCCAAACCGGCGCCGCCGTATTCCTTGGGGTAAGGCAGCCCCATAAAGCCGAGCTCGCCCATTTTTTTGACAGCTTCCGCCGGGAATTCGTTTTCTTTGTCCATGAGGAAAGCCTGTGGCTTGACCTCAGCTTCCGCAAAAGCGCGGATTTCAGCGCGCAGTTTCTCATGCGCGTCGGTGGTTTGGAATAACATGGGGAAACCTCCTTAATCAATATCAATTTCAAATAATATGTATTATCTTTATCAACACCAAAAGAATACTATATTGGTATTATTTTGACCAGATGCATTTTGAACAAAATTCATGATGCGGATTTTATATAGCAATAAATGGTTGTGAAGAATAACTAAATCAATCTGACGTAATTCGACTTTACAGTGAAAAAGCGTCTGTTTGGGTGCGCGGAACAGAAACGCATCGGGGCGTATGCTTGGGGGATGGTGCGGTGTGCAAAGCGTCACAGCGTGCGGTTATCCTTTTCTTTTCCAGTGCACTGTGCTATACTGCATCATAGAACGGTATTGGCTGGATAGGGAGGGATTTGTATGCCGAAACAACCGCAAAAAAATAAAACGTCTGCGGAACTGAACCTGGAAAAACGTCACCGCACGCGCCGCCAACTGACCATTCGCGGCGTTCTTTCATTTTTTATTGTGCTGACCTTTGTGCGTGCCGCGTTTATGCACCGGTATGAGAATATGTTTGTCTGTGTGCTGTCGTTGGTGCTGTTCTGCGTGCCGATGATGATTGAACGCAGTCTGGACATTGACATTCCACCGGTGATGGAAGGCATTATCTATTGTTTTATTTTCGCGGCAGAAATTCTGGGAGAAATCAACTCGTTTTACACCATCATTCCCGGATGGGACACCATGCTGCACACCATCAATGGCTTTCTGGTTGCGGCGGTCGGTTTTTCGCTGGTCGATCTGTTTAACCGCAGCGAGCGGTTTTCTTTCAAACTGTCGCCGCTGTTTTTGGCCATCGTGGCGTTCTGCTTTTCCATGACCGTCGGCGTTTTGTGGGAATTCTTTGAGTTTGGCGCAGATCAGGTAATGGGAACCGACATGCAGAAGGATTTTATCGTGCAGAACATCAATTCGGTTTCGCTCAATCCGGATGGCCTGAACAATGTCGAGCATGTGAAGGTGGAAAGTTTGGTCGTCAATGGGGAGGACTGGATGGAGTTCCCGGGCGGCTATCTGGATATCGGTCTGATCGACACAATGAAGGATTTGCAGGTCAATTTCCTTGGTGCGGTCGCGTTTTCTATTATTGGATATTTTTATGTGAAAACACGCGGCAAGGGGAAAATCGCCGCTTCGCTGATTCCGATTGTGCTCGATCCGCAGGAGAATGAAGCGGATGAGAAAAATTTGAAGAAAAATGATCCGGACAGGGAACCAAATGCAGATCAATCCCGTCCAACTGATCAGAACGACGAAAAGGAGTAGTTTTCTTATGAAAAAGCAAGTGACCGCGGCGTCTCTCGCCGCTCTGATGGCGATGTCCGCTCTGCCGATTTCTGCGTGTGCGGCCGCTACAGATGATATTGCTCCGGCGAAAACGCCGGTGCTCAACACGACCGATCATATGCAGTATATGAACGGCTATGAGGATGGCACGTTCCGTCCGGATGTGCAGATCACCCGTGCGGAGGCATGCAAGCTGATTGCTTCGCTGCTGACCGAGTCCTCCGGCGGCGGGGACTACCTGTTTACCGATGTGTCGCAGGACGCATGGTATGCCGAAGCGGTTGGGGAAATGACCGGTTATTCGCTGGTAAGCGGCTATAAGGACGGCACCTTCCGCCCGGAGGCTAAGATCACCCGCGCGGAGTTCGTGACCATCCTGTCCCGCATCCCGCATGACGATATCGGAACAGAGGGCAGCTTCTCGGATGTGCCCAAGACCCATTGGGCGTATGATGCGGTGCAGACCGCACTGGCACAGGGCTGGGTTGCAGGCGATCCGTCCGGCCTGTTCCGTCCGGATGACTCGATCACCCGTGCCGAGACAGTGACCATTCTCAACCGCATTCTGGGCCGCTCGGGCGACACCGTGATGGCATCCACGGGCGAAGGCATCCGCGTGATGCCGGACGTACCGGACACGCATTGGGCGTATCTCGCTATGCTCGAGGCTACGACCGATCACGAATATGAAATGACCGAGGGCGCCGAGAAGTGGACTTCTTACGATAAGGAAACCACTACGCTCGCAGAGGGCTGGCATAATATCAACGGTCTGCTGTTCCATGTCAATGCAGACAAGCAGTTTGACTATAATAAGACGATCGACGGTCTGGAACTCGATCGCAACGGCCGCTACACGACCGGTTCGGAGGAACTGGACAAGCTGCTGACGCAGGCGGTCGCCGGTGTGGTCAACGACAAGATGACGCAGATGGAGAAGCTGCGCGCGGTTTATGATTATGCCAAGAAGACCTTCGGCTATCTGGGCATCGGCACGGTCGACACCTCCAAGGAAGGCTGGGAGATCGAGCAGGCGATCAATATGCTGACCGATAAGCGCGGCAACTGCTATTCGTGGTCGAGCGTGTTCACCTATCTGGCTCGTCAGGTGGGCTATGACGCCAAGGCGATTGTTGGCACGGGCGTAAGTCCCAAGGGCAGCGAGTCCGTACATGCATGGACCGAAATCACGATCGACGGCGTGGCGTACACCTTTGACCCGCAGATCGAAAGCGTATATGCATCGCGCTACGGCGAGAACTATGACCTGTTCATGAAGAAGTACGGTGAAGCAGAGTGGGGCTATAAGAAGGCGGAAGAGCCGGAGCAGCCCACCGAGCCGGAAGCGCCGGAGGCGGACGCTGCGCTGGTTGCGCTGATGGATAAGATCTACGGCGATAAGGAAGCGGGTATGGTCGGCCAGACCGTGCTGTATAACGGCATGGGCGCGGACGGCACCACGCAGCCGCTGACTTGGTTTATCGGCACGGATGACGTGAAGTTCGAGGCCGGTCTGGCTTCTGAGGCAATGATTACTTCGCAGGCGCACTCGATCGTGCTGCTGCGCATGCCGGAGGGCGCGGATATCGAGGCGGCCAAGGCGAAGATTGCAGAGAGCGTCGACCCGTTCAAGTGGGTATGCGTCGGTGTTGCCCCGGACAAGGTGCGCGTGGAGAGCAGCGGTAATCTGATCTGCGTCGTACTGGACGATGCGAACGGCGACTACTACGCAGACAATTTCCTGTCTGCTGCAGCGGCGCAGTAAGCAACACAAAAAAGAAATAAAAAGCTCGCAGCCAATTGGCTGCGAGCTTTTTTGTGATGCGTCACATATCGCGGTTATCCTCTTTGATCTCGCCGCGGCGGAAGGCAGCAAGCAGTTCTTTCAGGTCATCGATCGTCTGCTGAAGCGCATGGCCGACATCGGTTTCACAGATGCGGATGCGGTTTTCCGAACGGTCAAACGCCATGGAGGTGGACAGGATATCTTTATTGTCACGAATAGCGGTCTCCTTGCCCGGGAACGGCTCGTGTGCGGTGATGTGGATGCCCCACGAGTCGAACACCAGCGTATAGCCCGCGATGCCGGTTGTCGGCTGGTAGGCGCGGCAGAAACCGCCGTCGATCACGATCAGGCGGCCGCCCGCCTTGATCGGGCTTTCGCCGTCCTTGGTCTTGACCGGTACATGGCCGTTGACAATATGGCAGTGTTCGCCCTCCAGACCGAACTCCTGCAAGATGCGCACGCAGACCTCGTCCTCATTGTAGAACGAGTAGTAGGGGTTCTTTGGTTCAGCCCATGTCGACTGATCCTCAATCAGACGGCGTTCAAAGGTGGCAATGTGGTCGCGGCCGAAGGAGGGCGAGTTGCGCCCGCACCAGAGGAACCACAGGAAATCCTTGCCGAATTGCCGCTCTGCTGTGCTTTCGCGCGCATAATAGCCCTCGCGCGCAACGGTTTCGCACCAGTCCATGAGCGCCTTGCCGGAAAGCTGCTGTCCGCCGAACGAGAATTGCAGGAATTCGCCTTTGTCATCCATCGGGATGCAGCCATGGAACAGCAAATTGCCGTTGAAGCATTTGTACAGCCCGCCCTTGGAATACAGAAAACCGATATGCCGCTGCAATTTTTCGCTGCGCAGGAAAGCGTTTTTCAGCTGCGTCATCAGATCATGTTCCGCTGGGGTCAGGCGATACGGGTCAGCCGGGTCGATGGTCGGGAAGTCGCAGTCGCGCAGCTTGTATTCGCCGGTCGGCAGCGTGACCGTGCCCTTTTCAAAGTCGATCTTATCGAGCAGCAGACGGTCGTCCATGTGGAAAGAGGGATTGCGCCGGATGGTTTGCCCCTCGAGCTTGAACTGAATAATCGCGATTGCCTTGTGCATGCGTGCAGCGCGCGCGGTGTCCACACCGGTCTGTTCGGCGGGTTCGAGCATTTTGGGCAGGAAGCAGGAAACGTCGCTGCCGCGATAGGTTTCGTCCGCGAACAGCGCAAGCGGGCGCAGGCTGATGCCGTAGCCGGTTTCGATCACGTCCAGATTGTTATAGGTGATCGAGTTGCTCAAAACGGTCGCAATGCAGGTGCGGCTGCCGGTGGCAGCACCCATCCAGAGCACATCATGATTGCCCCACTGGATATCGACCGAGTGGTGGTCCATCAGCAGATCCATAATGATATCCGCGCGCGGGCCGCGGTCAAAGATATCGCCCACGATGTGCAGGTGGTCGACGACCAGCCGCTTGATGAGGTTGCACATCGAGATGATGAACTCCTCGGCACGGTCGGTTTCGATGATCGAGGAGATGACCGTGTCGAAGTATTCACGCTTATTATAGATATCGTTGTTTTTGTTGAGCAGTTCGTTGATGATGTCGCCGTTCCAGCGCGGCAGGGCGCGGCGCACTTTGGCGCGCGTATATTTGGACGCGCACAGGCGACAGATTTCCAGCAGTCGGCTGAGCGTGATGCGGTACCACTCGGCGCGGTCGGGCGAAGCCGCGGCCAGCTCTTCGAGCTTTTCCTCGGGATAATAAATCAGGGTGGCAAGCCGGGCACGCTCGTCGGCGGGCAGGCTGTCACGCAGGACGATATCCACCTTTTCGCGCACCGCGCCCGAAGCGTTGTTCAGGATATGTACAAACGCGTCCGCTTCGCCGTGCAGATCGCTCATAAAATGTTCGGTGCCTTTGGGCAGGCTGAGGATGGCCTGCAAATGGATGATTTCGCTGCTTGCTGCACGCACATTGGGGTATTGGAGCGCGAGCAGGCGCAGATATTTTTGACGGTCGGTGCGGTTGTCCATGGGATGCAGCTCCTCTCTGATACCTCTTTCCTTTAGTATGCCATAAAACCAAGGGAAACACAAAGAGATTTCTGTAAAATCAAAGAAAACCGCCGTCCCGGATGGGGACGGCGGCGGAGGTGTCACTTTGGACGCTTTGGGGTGCGCGTGCGGTCGGGCGCCCAGCCCTGTAAGGGATAGCGCTGGATGGCGCCGAAAATGCGGTCGCGCAGACCGGGCATGGTCTGTTCGAGGTTTTTGAGCAGGTCTTTGATCTCCTGTCGTTTGGTATTGCCATCGGCAGGGCAGGGGTTGTGCACAATGGGCAGCGCATGCCGCTGCGCGAATGAGCGGACGTAATATTCGGGCGTGTACAGCAACGGGCGGATGAGCGTGATGCCTGTCCGGTCGAGAAACGTCACGGGCTGGAAACAGGAAATGCGTCCCTCATAGAACAGGGACAGCATATAGGTTTCTACCACGTCGTCAAAATGGTGGCCGAGCGCAACCTTTTTGCAGCCAGCGGCTTTGGCGGCCTCGTGCAGCGCGCCGCGGCGCATCTTTGCGCATAGCGCACAGGGGTTTTCCTCTTTGCGAATGTCAAAAATGATCGGGCCGATTTGGGTCGGGATGCGGATGTATTCCACGCCCAGCTCGTCGCACAGCGTTTGCACCGGGGAAAAGTCCATTTCCGCATAGCCCATTTCAAGCGTGATGGCGACGACTTCGAATTTCTTCGGATAAAAGGCGCGCAGCTTTGCCAGCGCGACCAGCAGCGCAAGCGAGTCCTTGCCGCCTGATACGCCGACGGCGATGCGGTCGCCTTCTTCGATCATATGGTAATGGTCCACCGCGCGGCGGACATAAGAGAGCATTTTCTGCATGGTTTGGTCTCCGATTTTTCGTAAAATGAAATCAAATACAATTATTTATATCAGAAAACCGGTTCGGACGCAAATGAAAAATTTGAATTGGAAAGTGAGAAAACAAGAGAATAAAAGAGGAAAGAAGAGAATAAAAGAGTTCTTACTGGATTTGAGATAATTTTTGAAAATTCCGCTTGACTTGCGCAAAACGATGTGTTTTAATAGATATGCTCGCTTAGAGCGAATGAAAATGTTGTCAAAATAATTTTTGATAGAATAAACGGAGGAAGAAAACATGTCTACTTTTATGGCTAAGGCAGAGACTGTCGAGCGTAAGTGGTATGTGCTGGACGCTGCGGGCAAGCCGCTCGGCCGCACCGCTGCTACCGCCGCCATGCTGCTGCGCGGCAAGCACAAGGCTGAGTTCACCCCCCATGTCGACTGCGGCGATTTCGTTATCGTCATCAACGCGGACAAGGCGGTTCTGACCGGCAAGAAGCTCACCCAGAAGTACTACCGCCACCACACCGGCTGGGTTGGCGGCCTGAAGGAAGTCCAGTACAAGACCCTGATGCATGAGAAGCCGGAGTTTGCAATGCAGCTCGCGGTCAAGGGCATGCTGCCGAAGAACTCGATCGGCCGCCAGTCCGCTACCCGTCTCAAGGTTTACGGCGGCGACAGCCACAACCATCAGGCGCAGAAGCCCGAAGTTTGGGATAAGTAAGGGAGGAACTAACTGATGTATACACCTAAGAAGGCTTATTTCTACGGCACCGGCAGAAGAAAGTCCTCCGTTGCCCGCGTTCGTCTGTTCCCGGGCGGCACCGGTGAGATCAAGATCAACAACCGCACCATCGACAACTACTTCGGTCTGGAGACCCTGAAGATGGTTTGCCGTCAGCCGTTCGAAGTGACCAGCACTGCTGGCAAGTTCGACGTTGAGTGCACCGTGTCCGGCGGCGGCTTCACCGGCCAGGCTGGCGCGATCCGTCACGGCATTGCGCGTGCGCTGCTGCAGGCAGATTCCGAGCAGTACCGTCCGGCGCTCAAGGCTGCTGGTCTGCTGACCCGTGATCCGCGCATGAAGGAACGTAAGAAGTACGGCCTCAAGGCTGCCCGTCGCGCGCCTCAGTTCAGCAAGAGATAACAGGCCCGACAAACCAATTCAAAAATGCTCAAAAAGCCCGGAACCATGCGGTTTTCCGGGCTTTTTCCTTTCCAAAAAGTCTGTTGTCCTTTGTCCGATTTTGGAAGGATTTGACCTCGCCTGACCCGGTTTTTCTTGATTAATAATGGGGCAACAGGCCCTTTTTGCCCCCGTTATGATTAAAAAATGGGGCAACTGCGAGCCAAAATCGGGGTGTTTTAGAGGTCATTTTCCCCTTCATTTTTTCGATCCCATGACGGCCTGTGTGAGAGGTTTTTCTTTTGAAGGGGATGTCCTGATTTGTCAGGATTTGACCAAACCGAATCCAGTTTATCTTGTCCTTCTGAGTTGCCGCTGCTGTGTTTTAAGTGGATGAACTCTCGCACATTTGCGGTGCAGCAGTCCTTCAACATATAATGAAATCACAAAGGAGGAACGCCCTATGAAAAAAAGAAAATTCAAGATATACCTCACCCCCGCCGAGAACGGCATAGTCATCCAGAGCCTGAACCACCTGCGGAATACCATGCTCCGGGAAAACCGGGACACCGGCTGCCTGAATGAACTTCTGCTCAAAGCCATGTGCCCGACTATCTTTCCGAATTGAAAACCCTTACGGAAGGCAGCTTTCTGGAGGAACTGGATGAGCTGAATCTGGAGGTGGAATACCGTAGGGCGGTGCAAAACAGCATTGGATATATGCTGCTGGTGCGCTGCGGCCTCGACCCGTCTGATTACTTTGAGGATGAGGATTTTCGGGATGTGCTCAATTTCAACACACCGCAGACGCTGAACGCTTTGGGCGTGGCTACCGGGGACATATCCCAAATGTGTCTTTCCGCCATTTCCCGCACGGTCCTTGCCCTGCAAAGACAGCCTCAAAAAGAAAATCGCACATTTGAACCCCAGCAGAAAAACCAGTATGCTGTAGCTGAACAGGAACACACACAGCCGGAAAGGAGTTTTGAATATGACCGAGATCACTTACACCAGGCAGGGCGACTACAATCTGCCGAACCTTCTGCCGCCCCAGGAGGAGCCGGTTCCCCATGGGAAATACGCATTGCTTCGGAAGAAATTTCTCAAGGAGCACCGCAGGGTGACGTACACGAACCTGCTGACCAGCGGGAAATTGAACGCACATCTGGCGGAGATCCAGCAGAACGCCCAGCGCCGGATGGAGGAAATCGTGGCGCAGATGGCGAAAGCCGAGGGCGTGACGGAGGAACTGAAAGCCAGAGATCAGATGAAGTGGGTGCAGATGATGAACAACCTGCAGAACGCGGCGGAGGAAACGGTGCTGGCGGAGCTGATCTACAGCTAACGACCCAAGAGCCGGAACCGGAAGAAAGCGCAGGTGGCGAACAGCTCCCTGCGCTTTTGGATGAAAAGCAGATCATGGCCATCATCGCCAACAAGGACGACGATCTGAAATATAAGAAAAATCAGATCGAGCTTTTCTTCTCGGTTCACAGCGACGTTCAGGAACGGGCGGAATATCTGAGATCCGCCTACCAAGACCGGTACACCGAGATCATCGCTGACGGGCAGCGCCTGGGATATAAGCCCCAGGAGAATGGCCTGCTCATGTGGGAAGGCTCTTACCCATCCCGCACCAGGGAATCCGTGTTCTCCTGGGATTTGGTAGCTGCGTGGACGGCCCAGCTCATCGACAAAAAAGAATACTTCATTCAGACGGACATCCCGCAGCTCCCCGACCAGGAGAGCCAGCAGATGTCCCTTTTTGATTTTGCGGCGTTCAACCAGCCGGCCCAGGCCGAGGGTGCGGCCCAGCCATCCATTTTCCCTCACCCGGCTCTGCCCCAGCAGGTGATCGACGAGGCGCTGTGCATTGGCGCCAACGACCAGAACAGCCGCCTCATCATCTGCGCCTATTTCAAAAAGGATAAACCGGACAATGCCCGGTTCCTTTCCGAGCACTATGGCGAAAACGGCGCGGGCTTGTATTTGGATGGCCGCCAGTACGCCATCTGGTACAACGCCGAGGGAATCCGTATTGCCCAGGGTGAGAGCACCCAGCGTTCCAGCGCCACCCTAATCCCCTGGGAACAGGCGGCGGCCCGTATCCGGGAACTGCTGGATT
>DSLFI04101__coassemble_737_pt1 | contig 13461 bp, 15 predicted proteins | sample DSLFI04101__metabat2_low_PE_004 | metagenome-assembled genome bin DSLFI04101 | reverse complement strand
GCAGGTTTGTGGTGTAACAACACTTTGCGTATCCAGATAGAATTGATCCCCTTCGTCATTGCCAGAGCTGCCGGTAGCGAGAGAACCGTCACGACTTTTTGTCAGCGAAATGGTAATCCGTTCCGTTGGCAGGACAGGAATACGAAAAAATTCCTGTAACTTATTCCACACCGCAAGGCTGTCACTCTGACTGGGACCATACGTCCAAATGCCAAAATCATGATTGATTCCTTCTAAACTAACAAAGCCTTCCAACGGATAATATTCGCAATAATCTGCAACCATGATGGTTTTTTCTACCTCTTTATCGGTAGCTGCGCTGTCATACAACTCCTGATAAACACGCTCTAATCCAGTTTGTCGATACTTTGGCGTATCCCGAAAATTGCTGCCGCTGGATTGAACGGCTGAGTAAATTTCAACGCCTTGATAAGACTGGTCATATGGCTGCTCTTGTTCAGTGTTGAAAAAATGGTACTCTGTTTGTGTTTGCGGTGCACCATCTTGCAGTTTTGTCGTGCTGTCCCAGAACAGGCGATTGCCATAGGTTGCGTGTGTCTGCACAGACAGCCCATCCGCAGCCGCTGGATCACCTGAGAGTATGGTCTGGGTAAATCGCACCTGATCGTGCGCTGCATACACTGTTTGGGCACACCAACCGACTGCAGCGGCTCCGAATACTAACAGTGCAGCCATAAACCCCAATGCTTTGCGCATGCACTACCCCTCCCCTCCTGTGATGTCATTCAGTGCGCGACTGACGCGGTCGGCACTATAATGGTAGGTCTGCTTGATGTACTCCATCAGGCTGATGTGTTGCTCCTCAAGGTCGGAAGCTGCCACATCACCCACAATTTCCCCTTTTCGGATCAGCACTGCACGGCTGATGAAGTTGGAAACTTCTTCGATCAAATGGGTGGATAAAAGGATCGTCTCGTTTGGTTCAAGGATGCCGAGCAGCACCTTGTAAAAATCCTCTCGGTTAAACACGTCGTTGCCTGCAAACGGCTCATCCATTAGGATGTAATCTGCGCCCTGACACAGCGCCAAAATAACTTCAAACTGGTTCTTCTGACCGGTTGAAAAACCACGCAACGCTTTGTGCATCGGCAGTTCGAAAAAGTCCATCAATCCGGTAAAACGCTTGTCGATAAATCGTGGAAAATGCTCTCGGTAAAACTGTCGGTGCGCCTCAGCGGTCAGGTTTGGGAAAAACGAGTGTTCGCTTGTGGCGAAAGATAGCCGCTCGATGTTCTGGCAGGTGATTGGAGAGCCATCCAATGTGATCTCCCCATCGTAGCGCAAAAAGCCGAGAATGCACTTCATCAGCGTCGTCTTACCTGCACCGTTTTCCCCGAACAGGCCAATGATTTCACCCGGGCCAACCGTCAAGTCAACCTGTTGCAGCGCTGGCGTGCCGCGTAAGCGTTGGCTTAGCGAATAGCTTTTGCACACATTCTTGATTTCCAGCATAGTGAATCCCCCCTTACGGTAAGCATTGGGCAGGTGTTATCCAATAGTACACGCCCAGAAACAACAGTTTGAGCAGTTGTGCTGCCAACAGGCAAGCCACAGCTTCTGCAATTGGCAGTGTGATATCGCGCCGGAGCCATTCCCACCGCTGCGGCAGGCGGCGCATCAGATAGATGCTTTTGCTGCCGCCTGTATAATAACTAACGTGATGCGGTATTGCACTGGCCAATGCGCAAAGCGCTACAAGGTAGAAAAACCAAAGCCCTCGCCCTAATACTGCATCAAACGGCAACATGAGGGCATCTGACCGTAGCACCAACTCCCCGCCGATGCGATCGAACAAAGAATCGTAGGAAGCACGCAATGAAACACCATAAATCAGAACCGCACAGCAGGCAGCCCCCACCAGACTGATGCCAAGACGTTTGACCTCTTCTTCGATATTCGTGCCAGGCGGTGCATAACGCGTCAAATCAATCTGCTTCATCGGTTTCCACCTCCTCTACGTTGAACCAAACATCCCAGATGGCATAGGCTCCACAGCACAAATTGATTAACGTCAATATAATATCGGATGTCATGCTGCCGAGTGGCTGCTTGAAATGCCAAAGATACAAAAGTGCGACCGGGATTAGCGTACTTGGCTTTCTGTCGCATCGCATTTGCACGACGGCATCTGCCGTAGCAAGCGCCAATGCTACCCATGCAATGATCAGCCAGACCCATCGGCTGACCTCTTCAAGCGGTAGGATGCTATGCAGAAACTCGTTGCAGTAAAACGCCAGAAACAGCGTCTGCCCCGAGGCGTCTGCTGCCGCAGGCTGCATCAGAAAATATCTGCATAATACCGTAATAGTGATGATTTCGGTCATCCAGAGCAATGCATAGCATAAAAAGCATGTTAAACTGTGCCATAAAAACGTGGCACGTTCTGAAATACGCAGGCGACGCACCGTATAGCCGCCACCTTGCATACGGGACAACAATATAATCAGTAACGCTGCAACAGCAGCCCACGCCAGATAGAAATACTTCGACTGCACAACGGCTTCCAAGGAAGCTGCTCCATGTTGCATCTGCCACAGGAACAGTCCGGTCTGCGTGGCAATAAGCAACGCCATTGTGAATAGCAGAAGAAAAATTGCACTGCGCACATATAGCATTAACACGGAAAGATGTTTATTCCCCATGTTCCTTACTCCTCTCAATCCCAAAAGGTTTCGATCAAACGTAGCGCTTCCGGCTTGGACAGCCCCATCTGTTTCATTGCCTGCACTACGCTTTTTGCGTCGTTTTCCAATAGCTCTGCCCGGATGCGAGTGGTTTGCTCAGCATCCAGAACCATACAACTTTTGGCGCCAGTGTGTGAGCGGATCAAGCCTTCTTCCTCAAGTTGCCGATAGGCTTTCTGCACAGTGTTTGGATTGACGCCAAGCAGTGCGCTCAGCGCCCGCCGAGATGGCAGTTCATCTCCATCCTGTATCTCACCAGATACGGCGCTGCGCTTGAGAAATAGTAGAATTTGCTGGTAGATCGGGGTTCCCTCCTCCATGTGGAACCCGTCAAACGAGAACAATGTGGAACCCCTCCTTTCTCCACAACCGTATTATAGGAGTAATACGCTTTCTATAACTGTATTATATCTATGATACGGTTTACCGTCAAGCGTTGGAGCTGCAATTTTCTTGGCATTGGCATAGAAAAACACCTGACACATTTGTGTACTGTGTCAGGTGTTGCTATGATGTTCCAGATACTCAATGACGTGGGCAATGGCATCATGGTTGTTGTCGCGGATGCGCACATCCGCGCGACACAAAATATCCGGCGCGGCATTGGCAGGGACAAAGCCAATTGCCGCCCAATCCAACATGGATAGATCATTGTCGCTATCCCCTACCGAAAATACGCGTTCGCGAGGCACTCCGCAGGATGCGGCAATTTGCCGTAACGCGGCCCCCTTGCCTACCCCGCAACGCGTGACCTCGCAAAACGTCGGCATGGTCGCTACAGCGCTGAATACATCCCCAAAGGGTATCAGATAAGTACGTAGCGCCGCAATCACATCCGTTGCACCGGTGAAGTTAATCTGACACCAGCTGGACGGGTCAGGCAAGGCAGATGGCGGCACACAGTCGTAGTCCAGATGCAGCACATGCATATGGTATTCGGTTTCCGGACTCATACGGCAAACCAAAATACGCTTTGCAAGAAAAACTTCGCAGCCAACTTGTGGAAAGCGATCCAGTACATCATTCACCAGCGCATGTGACTGCAATGGCATCCCTGCACAGTGCAACAGCTGATGCTGCGCATCCAGAATCAGGGAACCGTTCAGCAGGCTATACGGCGCATTGACCGGCAGTAAGTCAAGGTGATCCGTAACTGCGTCGAACGCACGGCCGGTAGCCAGCGAAAACAGACCACCCTCGTCCGCAAAATACCGCAACGCCCGCAAATTCGCGGATGAAATGCAACGCTCATCATCCAATAGTGTGCCGTCCATATCGCAGGCGAGCAATATCCCTTGAAACTTTTTCATATCATACGTCTCAATTTGTCAAGGATTTTTGTAAAATAATCCGGCAGCGGTGCACAGAAATGCATCTGTTGACCTGTCACCGGATGGCACAGCGTCAGTTCGGCAGCATGCAGGCATTGTCCACCGATATCGGAAAAGCGGTCTTTTTTCAATCCATAGACCGGATCACCGATGATCGGATGTCCGATAGATGCCATATGCACACGAATTTGATGTGTGCGACCGGTTTCCAACTGAAAGGCCATGTGGGTATATCCATGATACCGGTGCAACACCGTGTAGTGCGTGATTGCTTCGCGTCCGCATTCGGTGATCGCCATTTTCTTGCGGTCGGTTTTGTGGCGCGCAATTGGTTTGTCAATTGTGCCGCTGTCTGCGCGTGGGCTACCCACCACGACCGCTTGATAACCGCGAAACGCAGTGTGTGCGGCTATCTGTGCAGCAAGGCTCTGGTGCGCAGCATCATTTTTCGCCACAACAAGCAGGCCGCTCGTGTCCTTGTCGATGCGATGCACGATGCCCGGCCGATGCTCACCGTTGATGCCGGACAGACTATCGCCACAATGATACATCAGCGCATTAACCAATGTGCCAGACCAGTTACCTGGTGCGGGATGAACCACCATACCGCGTGGCTTGTTGACCACAATCAAGTCGCTGTCCTCATAGACTACATCAAGCGATATGTTTTCCGGCGCCAAATCGACCTCACGCAGCTCGGGCAGGGTGACAGTGATGCATTCGCCGCCAACGAGCTTGTAATTCTTTTTCAGCGGTTTACCCGCACAACACACCGCCTGTTCGGCCAAGAGATTCTGTACCGCGGAGCGGGTTAAACCGTCGATTTGTTCGGCGATCCAACTGTCTACGCGCATGCCTGCCTGCTCGGCAGGAACGATCAATTCCATCTCAGTCATCTGCTTTATGCTCCTCTACGGAGGTCGAAGCGGCTGCTGCATCTTCATCTTTATGCTGGAACAGGAAATACACTACGAACAGTACGCCGCCGACACAGATGAAAATATCCGCCACATTGAATACCGGAAAATGGATCAGGCGAAAATCAAATAGATCAACCACAAAACCATGTGCAACACGGTCGATCGCATTCCCAAGCGCACCTGCTGCGACCAGTACAAGCGACCAGCGGCCAAGCGCAGTTTGGATCAAATGCTTGTACAGCACAACAACGATCGCAACGGATACGATCACAGCCAAGGCAACAAAAATCCAGCGAGAGTCAAACTGTGCAAACAGACTAAACGCCGCGCCTCGATTTTCAACATAGGTCAGGTGGAATACGTTTTCCAACAGTGGAATGGTTTGCTGTGCCTGCAGGCTGGTTAGCGCCCAGTATTTTACCACCTGATCGAGCGCGATCATCAACGCAGCTAGAAGGATATATTGCAATTTTATCACTCCCTATCGCTCAAAAAGGGGAACAGAACGGATTCTGTTCCCCTTCCCTTTTGTTATTCGTCAGCCAACGACCTTAGCGCAACGTGCGCATAAGCCGGGATGTTTGCCATCCGTACCGACCGATTTGGCTTGCTTCCAGCAACGCAAGCACTTTTCACCTGCCGCACGAGCAACCGAAATCGTCATACCGGGCAGATTTTCGCTCGGCATGCCCTCGCCGGTGCCGTCCACAACAGAAAGCTCAGATACAATGCACAGGTCAGCCAAATCCTGACCGCAGCCGTTCAGCAGCGCTGCGATTTCCGCATTCGCATAGACTGTCACGCTGGCCTCCAGCGGTTTGCCGATGGTCTTGGCATTGCGCGCGCCTTCCAGTGCCTTATTGACATCATCACGGAATGCAGTGAGCTTCGCCCACTTGTCGACATCCGCTTCGCTGAATGCCAAGCTGTCATCCGCAGCCGGCATCTCGTTGTATGCAACGTTGCGGGTATCATCCTCTGCGGTGTGCGGCATAGCCTGCCAGATCTCGTCAGCAGTAAAGCATAGGATCGGCGACAGCATGCGCACCAGCGCGCTCAAGATGCGGTACATTGCGGTCTGTGCCGCACGGCGGCTCAGGCCAGCCGTTTCGTCACAATACAGTCGATCCTTGATAACATCCAGATAGAAGTTGGACAGATCAACCACACAGAAGTTATGAATCGCATGGAATACGGTATGGAACTCATAGTCAGTATAACCGGCACGAACTTTGGCGACCAGATCATTGAGACGCATGAGCGCCCACTTATCGAGTTCAGGCAACTGATCATACGCGACCAAATCAGCCTTTGGATCAAAATCAAACAGGTTACCCAGCATGTAGCGTGCTGTGTTACGGATCTTGAGGTAGTTCTGCGACAGGTGCTTGAGCATGTCCTTGGAAATACGCATATCCTGCCGATAATCTGCCGAAGCAACCCACAGACGCATCACATCTGCACCGTACTGGTTCAGGATATCATCAGGTGCAATGCCGTTACCCAGCGACTTTGACATCTTCTGACGTTCCTCGTCAACGATCATGCCGTGCGTGATAACAGTCTTGTACGGTGCCTTGCCCTGCGTTGCAATCGAGGTCAGCATCGACGACTGGAACCATCCGCGGTACTGGTCGTTACCCTCGAGATAAACATCGACCGGTGTAGACTGACCTTCACGGTTTTCAATGACCGCGCGCCACGATGAACCGGAGTCAAACCAAACGTCCATGGTGTCGGTTTCCTTATCAAACTCGCCACAGCCACACTCGCATTTGATGTCAGCCGGCAGAATCTCAGACGGATCAAGGTCAAACCACGCATTCGACCCCTTCTCGCGGAACAGATCAGCCACAATTTTGATGGTCTGCTCGGTCACCAACGGTTTACCACACTTCTTGCAGGTGAAAATCGGGATCGGTACGCCCCAAACACGCTGACGGGAAATACACCAGTCCGAACGCTCACGAATCATGGAGGTCATACGCTCTTCGCCCCAGCCGGGAATCCAGCGGATACCCTCACAGGCTTTGACCGCATCGTCCTTGAGCGCGTCTACCGAGCAGAACCACTGCTCAGTCGTGCGGAAGATGATCGGGTTCTTGCAGCGCCAGCAATGCGGGTAGCTGTGCACGATCTCCTCAATCGCAAGCAGTGCGCCACAGGCCTTTAGGTCGTCCAGAATAATGGGCGTGGTTTTTTCGTAGTACATATTCGCGTACTTGCCCGCGTCCGCGGTCGTCATGCCCTTGCCGTCGACCGGTACAATGATCGGAATATCGTACTTCTGGCAAACAATGAAGTCGTCAGCACCGAAGCCAGGCGCCGTATGGACACAACCGGTACCTGCATCAAGGGTAACGTGGTCGCCGCAGATGACGACACTATCTCGATCCATAATCGGATGCTTGGTGCGCATCAGTTCAAGATCCGAGCCATACAGCGTGCCGAGCACTTCCCAAGAATCGATGTTAGCCGCCTTCATAACGGACTCGGTCAGTTCCTTAGCAAGTACATAAATATCCCCCGAAGGAACCTTAACCAGATCATATTCGTAAACCGGGTTGACCGAGATTGCAAGGTTACCCGGCAACGTCCAAGTCGTAGTCGTCCAAATGACAAAATAGACATTGTCCAGTGAACCTGTGATCGCGCTGATCTTGCCACCCTTGTCATCGGTTACATGGAATTTGACATAAATCGAGGAGCAAGGCTCATCCTGATACTCGATTTCCGCTTCGGCCAGTGCCGTTTCGTCGTGCGGGCACCAGTAAACCGGCTTCATGCCCTTGTAGATATAGCCACGCTTAGCCATCTCACCGAAAATCTCGATTTGAGTGGCCTCATAATCGTGCGTCAGCGTGAGGTACGGACGATCCCAGTCGCCGATGACACCAAGACGCTTAAACTGCGTACGCTGGGTATCAACATGATTGTGCGCAAACTCCTCGCACTTGGAGCGGAACTCTGCGGTAGAAACCTTATCGCGATCCATACCGTAGGCTTTAATCGCCTGCCGCTCGATCGGCAGACCGTGGGTATCCCAGCCCGGGATATACGGTGCCTGATATCCCATCATGTTGCGCGAACGCACAATAAAATCTTTGAGGATTTTATTAAGCGCGTGGCCCATGTGCAGGTTGCCGTTTGCATACGGAGGGCCGTCGTGCAAAACGAACAACGGCTTGCCCTCGTTCTTTTTCATCAGCTCGTGGTAAAGATCGTCCTTCTCCCAGCTCTCGAGAAAACCCGGCTCACGCTTGGGCAGGCCTGCGCGCATCGGGAATTCGGTTTTCGGCAGATTGATCGTCTGGTTGTAATCCTGCTGCATTGTGCAGTGTTCAGTCCTTTCGCTTGTTACTTTACTTCCTTGGGGTCATAGTCGGCGCCAAATTTCAGCTCACCAAAATCAAACTTACGGGTTGCATCCTCCAGCGGCTCATCCGCCTGTACGGGAGCACTCTCTGGTTGCACAGGCTGCTGAGCAGGTACCGGCTGCGGTTGCGGTGCAGCCTGAGGCGCCGTTGCGCCCTCTTGCTGCATATGCACCAAATCCTCAGCCTTGGCCAATTCGACCAGCGCTTTGGCCTGTGCCTGATATACCGAAGAAACGCGTGCAATAAACTCCAGCGTATTCTTTTTCGCGGCTTCTAATTTTTGCTCTTCAGCAACAATCTCGTCACGCGTATTTTTTACCTTATTTTCGGTCTCGCTCTTTGCGGCGGTAACCATTTCCTGCGCTTCTTTCTTAGCCTTATCAATCGTATCCTGCGCAATGGTCTGTGCGCTCATCAGCGCGCGACGCATACCGTCTTCCACGCCGCGGTACTCTTCAATTTTATCGACAAGCACCTTCATCTTGGCTTTGAGCGCGGCATTTTCCTTCTGCATGGCAGCAAACTCTTCCGCAACGCGCTCAAGGAATGTATCCACCGACTTCATGTCGTATCCACCGAAAACCGCTTTTTCAAAGCCGATTTCCTGAATTTCCTGCACCGTCATATGTTTCTCCTCCGTTTTTTTATCGTATGCCATACTCACGGGAAAATGGCCGGGCGCTGCCCGACCACCTGAGTTTTACCGTTTATCCGACAGGCTTATAGCATGTAGAGTATCTGCTCAAGTGCGATCAGAACCAAAAATGCCAACATAAACGCAAAGTCAAACGGGCAACCACGCAGTGCGTCGATCCGGCTGAGCAAGCTTCGGAATGGCTGAACCAGCGGCTCGGTCACAAGACATAAAAACTCGTAAATCTGTGAGGCACTGCCCTGCACGAACCAACTCATGATCGCCCGTGCAAACAGCAGGAATTCCAGAATCCGCAGCAGGCTACCGACCACATAAACAACAATCGTATTCACAATTGCACGCCCTTAAAAATACATGCCGCTGCTTTCCAGCTCATCAATCAAATCCCCCATGATATCCACGTTATAGGGGGTGATGATGTAAGTGCTGTTGGCAACCTTTTTGATCTTACCCTCGTTGGCGTAAGCCACACCGCTGAGGAAATCCACCAAACGGCGTGCAATGTCTTTATTGGTCTGCTCGAGGTTGAGCACAACTGTACGTTTATCTTTCAGATGGTCAGCAATCTCCGCCGCATTTTCAAACCGGTCGGGCTTGACCAATACCACCGCAAGTTGTGTGGTGGCATGAATATTAACTACTTTATTGCTACGACGTGACGAAGCCGCTTCTGAAGCCGCGCTTTCATATGCTCTTTCATACGAACGCTCATATGCGGGTGCTGCACTGCTCTTCACCGGCTCTTCGCTGCGCTGGCGGGGCATTTCCTCTTCGTAATCGTCAACGATATCCTCGCCTTTGACCCAATCGATAAAGCCTTTGATCGAACCCATGCAAAGTACCTCCTTATGTTTTAGGGCGAAACGATCTGATATGGCCGTGCACCAAAGATCGCCGTGCCGATGCGCACCATGTTAGCGCCGCACGCAATCGCCGTTTCGAAATCATTCGTCATTCCCATAGACAAATAATCCATATTTACATTATCGTATTTTTTCGTCAAAATGTCAACAAATACTTGATGCATTTCATTAAAGTAGCCAAAGTTCTTTGAGGTTTCATCCGCAATGGGTGGAATTGCCATCAAACCACGGATACAAAGCGATTCTTTCTGCCGCAACAGGCCAATCGCTTCCTCCAGTTCCTCGATCAACAGGCCGCTCTTGGCAGGTTCACGTCCTATGTTGATTTCTAACAAAATATCCTGTTGCAACCCATGTTTTGCAGCTTCTTTTGCGATTGCTTCGCCCAAACGGATGGAACCAACCGATTGGATCAGTGACACCTTGCCCACCAGATATTTTACCTTGTTGGTCTGCAAAGTGCCGATAAACTGCAAATCGGCGCCATCATAGGCGTGCTGCTCATATTTTTCCAATAGTTCCTGAACACGGTTTTCACCGCACACCGAAATGCCGGCGTCAATAGCAGCGCGCACATGCTCCGCATCGTTCATTTTGGAGGCTGCGACGAGTGTAATTTCTTTAGGGTCACGCCCCGCGTGCTCTGCTGCGCGCGCGATCCGCTCCTGAACAGCCTTGATGCGGTCGCGCAATTCGCTTTTTTCTTGCTCCGTCATTGCTTCACCACCATATTATTTTGCAGATTTTTGCCGCGGATGATGATTTGATCCTGCTCAACCAGCATGTCAACATTGGTCGCACTCTGTTCCACTACATAAAAATCATCGGCTTCAAACAGTGTATTGATAATCTTAAATTTCTGGAACGAGCCGCTCAGGATGAATACGCCGGTCTGCTGCACAGTTTCACCGCTGCTGTTCGTTGATTCCTGAATACGCACGGCTTTTTTAGGAACTTTAAGTCCGGTATAGGTGGCGAGAATAATCTCAATCGGCTGCTGTCGCATCGAAACCATTTCGCTGTTAAATTCGGTACCTTCCAGCACAAGCAGTGCGGTGTCCGCGCCCCGTTCCTTCAAAACTGCATGTACAGTAACCGGCGTTTCCAACGATGCCTGCGTAAAGTTCACACGCAAACTCTGACCCTCGCTAAAGCGATTTGCATCCTCGGCTGTGATCTCAGAAACCAGATACCAACTAAACCCCTCGATTATCTTACCCAAGCTGGTATCAGACTTGTCCGGTTGACTCTCGGTCAACTCATGGAACTGTGCGATCGTTAAGTCCTCCAGAGTGTCCAGCGTCAGCACATCCTCATACCCATCTACGACCTCAGAAAAATAACCTGAAGTCGGCGCGGTTAACTGTGTGGTGTGCCCAGCCAGCTGCGCATTCAGACTGCTCTGCTCCAGTAACAGCGCATCGCGCTCCGCCGTGATTGCCGCAGCGTCTGCATTGCCGGCCTCACGGCGCAATGCGAGTGTACGCAGTGTGTTGGATGCAGAAGAAAGCGCGCTGCCTGTGCCGCTTTTCGCCTGTGCCGCCATTTGCTGCAATTGCAAAATAATCATCTGGTCAAGTTTGGCTGCATCCGCACCATCCGTTGCGGATTGCAGTGCGGTGTCGAGCAATGCAATCCGATTTTCCAATGGTGTAAGTTCGCGGCTTAGCATCAATGCCTGCTCATCCGAATAGACAACAGCGAGTGCGGAATTTTGTTGCACACGCTCACCGCTGTATACGATGTGCTTGATCGTATCACCGGTGCTGCCGGTAATTGCCGTTTCGTCCCGAAAAAACCAGCCATCGGCTAAGATACTATCGTTGACTGTTACTTGTACGGCGGGCGTCGTTTCGGTGGTAACTGAAAATGCGCTAATCACCTGCCACCCCAAGAGAATGATGATCACGGCAGTTACGATCACAAAGACCGGGCGGCCGTTGGGCAGCATACGCCTGCGATGCTTTTGTTTTGGTTTTATGTGTTGTGTGGCTTCGTGCTGCATAAGGGAACCTCGATGTATGTTACTGTCCCGCACGCTCCTCTCGCGGTGCGTACAGGTCGACGCGGTTCTGCGGAATCAGGGTTGATATCGCATGCTTATAAACCATTTGCTGCTTGCCTTCGCTTTCCAGAATGACTACAAAGTTGTCAAACCCACGCACAATACCGCGCATCTGAAAGCCATTGGTAAGGAAAACTGTTGTATGCATGGCCTGCTGCCGCAGTGCGCACAGCATCCGATCCTGCAGATTGATCTCGTTTTTCACAATGATTCCTCCTATGTTTTACATATTCTGGAATTATTGTACACTTTGATTTTGCAGATATTCTGTCGCTTCCTGTAAAACAGATGAGAAGTCCTCATCCCTATTATAATAAATCCAATGAATGCTGTCATCCCTTTTTAGCCATGTAAGCTGTCTTTTTGCATAATTTCGGCTGCGCTGTTTGAGCAAATTAACACAATTTTCAAGGGAATCTGTTCCATTTAATACGCTGAGCAGCTCTTTATAGCCGATTGCCTGCGCAGCTGTGCCGGTTAGCACACCGGCATCGAACAAACGTTTTGCTTCTTCCAGTAGTCCGTCTGTCAACATCTGGTCGACGCGGCGGTCGATACGTTCATAAAGCGTTTCGCGTTGTGCGGGGCAAACGCCAATCTTGACAGCTTGATATTTGGGTTGGGGACGTTTATGGCGGCGATTGAACTCCCCAATGGTTAAACCCGTCTGCTCGTATACTTCGAGCGCGCGGATGACACGTTTCAGGTTGTTCGGGTGCAAGCGATTGGCGTTTTCGGGATCTACCTGCTGCAGCGCCTGGTGGACGGCAGTATTGCCCTGTTCCATCGCCATGCGTTGATATTTTTCGCGAACCGAAAAATCGGTTTCGTCACCCGAAAACACGCTGCACTCGATCAGCGCATCCATATATAGACCGGTGCCGCCTACCACGACCGGGAGCATGCCGCGAGATAGGATATCCTGCGCAGCTGCGTCCGCCAGTTCCACATATCGCGCGACCGAAAACGGCTCATCCGGTTCGCAGATATCCAACAGGTGATGCACAATGTCCTGCCGTTCGGCAACTGTCGGTTTTGCCGTACCAATATCCATGCCCCGATAGATCTGCATAGAGTCTGCCGAGATGATCTCAGTATTCAGTTTTTGCGCCAGTGCTACCGACAGCGCAGTCTTGCCGCTCGCAGTCGGTCCACAAATGCAGATCAAACGGTTTTCCATGCTTTTCCCTCATTGATTGACGCGTTTAAACATTTTATCCAACTCATACTTGGTCAGTCGCACTGTGGTTGGCCGTCCATGCGGACAGGAACGGACGTTTTCGTCCGCCAGCACCCGGTCACACAGGTGCTGTAACTCGGTCAGGCTGGTTGCTTTTCCAGCCTTGATGGCAGCTTTACACGCGACTGTATGGATCAAATCGTCCAACCGGTCTGGTACTGCCGCGCGGCTATGGAGCAGCTTGTTGGCCAATTCACTGATGACTGCTGGCACATCTGCGCTATCCAAGTAGGCCGGAACACTGCGCACTGCAAAGCTGTTTTCACCGAACTCATCAATGACAAACCCAGCCTGTCGGATCTCGT
>DSLFI04101__coassemble_736_pt1 | contig 13461 bp, 10 predicted proteins | sample DSLFI04101__metabat2_low_PE_004 | metagenome-assembled genome bin DSLFI04101 | reverse complement strand
CGCCTGCGCAGCAGGGATACACAACATAAAGGAGGATCCGTTACCCTATGAGCATTTATTTTGAACCGCAAAGCCAAACCTTCCACTTGACCAATGGTAAGGTCAGTTATCTGATGAAGGTCATGCCGAACGGCCAGCTCGGGCAGCTTTATTTTGGTAAAGCGGTGCGGCATAGAGCCAGCTTTGACCATCTGTTTGAGATGACCACGCGTTCAATGACCGCGTGCGTTTATGAGGATGACGACAGCTTTTCGCTCGATCATGTCAAGCAGGAGTATCCGTCCTACGGCACAGGCGACTTCCGCTGCCCGGCGGTGCGCATCCTGCAAGCAAATGGTAGTGATATCACCAATTTCACCTATGTGTCGCACGCTATCACGCCGGGCAAGCCCGCGCTCGAAGGGCTGCCAGCGACCTATTGCGAGGCAGACGACGAGGCTGAAACGCTGTGTATTACGCTCAGGGATGAACTGATCGGTATGCGGGTTGACCTTCTATATACGCTGTTTTCCAGCCATGCCGCGCTGGCGCGCTCGGTGCGGCTGGTCAATGAGGGCGGCGAGGTTGTGACCATCGACGCCGCGATGAGCCTGTGTCTCGATCTGCCGGATTGTGACTATGAGTGGTTGCAGCTTTCGGGCGCGTGGGCGCGCGAGCGGCATATCCACACCCGTCAGCTCGCGCCGGGCGTGCAGAGCGTGGGCAGTATCCGCGGCACTTCGTCGCACAACCACAATCCGTTTGTCGCGCTCAAACGGCGCGAAACGACCGAAACACAAGGCGAGGCCATTGGCTTTAGCCTGATCTACTCGGGCAACTTTTTGGCGCAGGCCGAGGTAGACTCGTGGGGCGTCACCCGCCTGACTATGGGTATCCATCCGTTTGGTTTTGCGTGGAAGCTCGCACCGGGCGAAGCGTTCCAGACACCCGAGGCGGTTATGGTGTATACGGACGACGGCCTGAACGGCATGAGCCAGACCTTCCACCGCCTGTATCAGAAGCGGCTGGCGCATGGCTACTGGCGTGATCGCCCGCGACCCATTCTGCTCAACAACTGGGAGGGTACTTACTTCGATTTTGATGAGCAAAAGCTGCTCGATATCGCGAAAACTGCGCATGAACAGGGCATTGAACTGTTCGTACTTGATGATGGCTGGTTTGGTCAGCGAAACAATGACCGCGCCGGTCTGGGAGACTGGGTACCCAACCGCACCCGCCTGCCGGACGGCATCACCGGGCTGGCAGATCGTATTGAGGCGCTTGGCATGAGGTTTGGCCTGTGGTTCGAGCCGGAAATGGTAAACAAGGATTCCGACCTGTACCGTGCGCATCCGGATTGGGCTATCCATACGCCGGGCCGCAGCATGAGCCACGGCCGCCATCAATATGTGCTCGATTACAGCCGCAAGGAAGTGGTTGATTACATTTTTGAGAGTATGGCCAAGCTGCTGCGCGAGGCGAAGATCTCTTACATCAAGTGGGATATGAACCGCTGCATCACCGAGGCATTCTCGGCTGCGCTGCCTGCCGACCAGCAGGGTGAGCTGTTCCACCGCTACATACTCGGTGTGTACGATCTGTACGACCGCCTGACGACCGCGTTCCCGCAGGTGCTGTTTGAGTCGTGTGCGTCGGGTGGCGGCCGCTTTGATCCTGGCATCCTGTACTATGCGCCGCAGGGCTGGGCGAGTGATGATTCGGATGCCGCTGAACGTCTCAAGATCCAATACGGCACGACAATGTGTTACCCGGTCAGCAGCATCGGCGCGCATGTATCCATTGTGCCCAACCATCAGGTGTTCCGCATCACGCCGATTGAAACGCGCGGCAATGTCGCCTGCTTCGGCACGTTCGGCTATGAGCTGGATATCAACCGACTGACCGGTGACGAACTGGCTACGGTGCGCGAGCAGGTCAAGTTTATGAAGGAATACCGTGAAGTGCTGCAATTCGGCACATTCTACCGCCTGCTCAGCCCGTTTGAGGGTAACTATACTGCGTGGATGGTAGTTAGCGAGGATAAAAAGACTGCCATCGTTGGCTGGTACAAAATGCTCAACGAGGTTAATTCCAGCTTCCGCCGTGTCAAGCTGCGCGGCCTTGCGCCTGAAATGGAATACCGTGTCAACGGCAAGTGGGTACACGCGGGCGATGAGCTGATGCATGTTGGCTTGCTCACGAGCGACAGCTCGGCCGGTGAGTGCCGCGAAGGGCAGAAACCGAGTTGCGACTTTGATTCCAAACTGTTTGTTTTACAAGCAGAGTAAGCACGGACGGGGATGGGAGAAAGCACATGACGGAAACAAAAGAACTCAAAAGGCAGCTGACGATGGGCGTGCACGATGCGCTGCTGGAAAAGTTGTACGTCACGCATGATGCGGCAGCGCAGCGCGCGCGACTGACCGCGCTGATTGAGGGCTATGAGGCGCGTTTTGGGGAAACCGAAGTTGAGATCTTCAGCGCACCCGGCCGCACAGAACTGGGTGGCAACCACACCGACCATCAGCACGGCTGCGTGCTGGCGGCGAGCGTCAATCTGGATACGGTGGCCTGCGCTGCGCCCAACGGCACAAATACTATCCGTATCCAGTCGGAGGGATATCCGTTTGTCGAGGTATCGCTCGATGCGCTCGTACCCCAGCCTGATGAGAAAAACCAGACCGCAGCGCTCATCCGCGGCATGGCCGCGGCGATCGCGGCCAAGGGTTATACACTCGGCGGATTTGACGCCTACGCAGTGTCCAGTGTGCTCAGCGGCTCGGGGCTGTCCTCCTCGGCCGCCTACGAAACGCTGATCGGCGTAATCCTCAACCACCTGTTTTGCAACGACGAGCTGGACGCGGTGGAGATCGCCAAGTTCGGCCAATACGCTGAAAACGTCTTTTTCGGCAAACCCTGTGGTCTGATGGATCAGACTGCTTCTTCGGTCGGCAATGTGGTCGCCATCGACTTTGACGACCCGGCAAGTCCCAGAATCGAGGAGATTGCGTTCCCGTTTGCGGACTGCGGCCACGCGCTCTGCATCATTGATTCGGGCGCTGACCATGCCGACCTGACGGACGAATATGCCGCCGTCCCGCAGGAGATGCGGGCAGTTGCTGCGCACTTTGGGAAGGAAGTGCTGCGCGACGTGGAGGAAGAGCAGTTCTATGCCGGGATGGCGGACGCACGCCGCGCCTGCGGCGATCGTGCTGTGCTGCGTGCCGCACACTTCTTCGCAGATAACCGCCGCGCCGGGCAGGAGGCTGACGCGCTGCGCGCGGGCGACTTTGACCGCTTCTGCCGTCTGGTCACCGAGTCCGGCCGATCGTCCTTTATGTATCTGCAAAATGTATATACTGCCAAAACGCCCGCGCAGCAGGCGGTTTCGGTCGCGCTGCTGACAGCCGAGCGGTTGTTACAGGGGCGCGGTGCGTTCCGTGTGCATGGCGGCGGTTTTGCGGGTACCATTCAGGCATTCGTGCCGAACGATCTGCTGGATGCATTTCGGGCAGGCATGGAGGCCGTGCTGGGCGAGGGCAGCTGTCATGTGCTGGGCATCCGTCCGGCGGGCGGTACCGTATTGCTGTCCTGAGTGCGGCGAGAGTAACTTGTCAACGGGCGAAATAAGGAGGAGTAACTATGGCTATTCTGGTATTAGGCGGCGCGGGATATATCGGTTCGCATACGGTGTATGAACTGATTGACGCGGGCCGTGAGGTCGTGATCGCGGATAATCTGGAAACCGGACACATCGAAGCGGTGCATCCGCAGGCAAAGTTCTATCAGGGCGATATCCGCGACCGCGCATTTGTCGATTCCGTGCTCGAAGCCGAGCAGATTGACGGCGTGATTCACTTTGCGGCCAACTCGCTGGTTGGAGAGTCCATGACCGACCCGCTGAAATACTACGATAACAACATGAACGGTACCAAGGTGCTGTTGCAGTCCATGGTGGCGCACGGTGTGGACAAGATCGTCTTTTCTTCCACCGCTGCAACCTATGGCGAGCCCGAGCGTGTACCGATTCTCGAGACCGACCGCACCGAGCCGACAAACTGCTACGGTGAAACCAAGCTGAGTATGGAAAAAATGTTCAAATGGACAGCGCGCGCACACGGCCTGCGCTATGTGTCCCTGCGATATTTTAACGCCTGTGGTGCGCATGTGTCGGGCAAGATTGGCGAGGCGCACAACCCTGAGTCCCATCTGATTCCGCTGATTTTGCAGGTGCCGAACGGTCAGCGTGAGTTTATCTCGATCTTTGGCGATGACTACGATACCAAGGACGGCACCTGTATCCGCGATTATATCCACGTCACTGATCTGGCGCAGGCCCACATTCTTGCAATGGATTACCTGATGGACGGCGGCGAGAGCAACATCTTCAACCTCGGCAACGGCGTCGGCTTTACGGTTAAGGAGGTCATCGACACCGCACGTGAGGTCACCGGCCATCCGATACCGGCTAAGGTCACACCGCGCCGCGCAGGCGACCCAGCGCAGCTGATCGCTTCGAGCGATAAGGCGCGTACCGTGCTTGGCTGGAATCCGCAGCACGCCGACCTAAAGGAAATTATCGGCAGCGCGTGGAATTGGCATAAAACGCATCCTCACGGCTTTGCTCCGTAAGGGTTGTCTGAACCAAACTACTTCCTTTTTCTCCATTTTATACTGGAAATCCCTGCGTGCGGCTTTGCCGTGCGCGGGGATTTCTGTATTTTCCGCACCGGCGGCACGAGCCGGGAAAAGAAAACGCAGATGCTTTTGCATGTAGATGTGGACAAACTGCTGCGAGAAAGGTAAAATAAAGATAAGGAATGAAATCCAGGGAAGGGGCCGGGGGGCGCGCAAGGCGCGCGGCACAAGCCGCCGGTGCACCGGGTTTTCTTTCCGGGCGGCAAGAGAAAGAAAGGGGAATTATCAGAATGGCGTGGATTTGCAAGAAATGCGGCAAGCCAGTGCCGGAGGGGTCGACGCAATGCCCGAACTGCGGCGTGAAGCTGGCGGCACCCAGCAGCGCAGCGCGCCGGCCAGCGCCGGTGCAGGCGGCCAAGCCGGAGTCAATCAGCATGGGTTGGTTCTTCAGCCGGATATTTTTGTTTTCCATCCCGGTGATCGGCTGGATCATATGCATCGCTACCGCGTTGTCGTCGGATAGCGACACCAAAAAGAATTATGCCAAGGCGGTGTTGATCTGGCTGTTGGTCGGCATTGTTGTGGCTACGGTCAGCTATATCGCTTTTCGCTGGGTCAGCGCGTTGATGGCCGAGGCCGTTCAACAGGCGCTGAGCGGGCAGGTGGCGCAGTAACACGCAAAACACAGAAAATCCCCGGAACCTTGTGGTTCCGGGGATTTTGCATGCTGGGGAGGTTGCGGCGCGTTCAATCAGCCGTTGCCGGTGACGATAAAGGGTTGGATGGCAGATGCCACGCCCGAGATCGGCATGGTTTGCAGCCAGATCTTGCCCGGGCCAGTGAGCACAGTGTTGAAAAAGCCCTCGCCGCCGAGCAGTTTGTTCTTGATGCCCTTGACCTGCTGGATGTCAATAGCGACGCTGGACTCAAAACCGAGCACGTTGCCGGTGTCCACAACCATCTGCTGGCCGGGGGCAAGCGTATACTCGACCAGTTCGCCGTCAACTTCGGCAAAGGCAATGCCGCTGCCCGACAGGCGCTGCATGATAAAGCCCTCGCCACCGAACAGACCTGCGCCGAACTTTTTATTAAAGTGGATGGACAGCTGCACGCCTGCCTCGGACGCGAGGAAGGCGGTTTTTTGAAGAATGAATTCGCGCCCCGGCGCGACTTCGAGCGTCAAGATGCGGCCGGGGAAGCTCGAACCGAACGCAATCATACCTGCGCCGCGTGCAGTGTAGCTGTTCTGGAACATGCTTTCGCCCGAAAACGCCTTGGAGAACATCTTGCCGAGGCCGCCGCCCGTTGTCTCCATTTCCATGTTGGGGGTCATCCAGACCATCGAGCCTTTTTCGGTAATCATCTTTTCGCCGTCGGCCAGCTGGCAGACAACGACCGGGAAAACGCCGCCTTTAAATTCGTATTGCATACTTTTGGTCCTTTCTTATTACTGTGGTGGATGTATTGAACAAAACGGCCGGGTCAGGCCGCAAGCTCCATGTAACGCATCAGCATCTGCGCCGCTTCCGCGCGGGTGACGGTATCTTGCGGCGCAAGCAAACCGCTGTCGCCGAGTATGATGCCGCTGCCGACCGCCCAGTTAAGCGCCGGGACGGCAAAATCGCTGACCTGCGGGGCATCCGAGAAGCTGGTCAGGTGCTCGGACAGATTGACCGATTCCATGCCTTGACTGCGCGCAAAGCGGAACAGCATGGCCGCCAGTTCTTCGCGGGTGACGGGCATCTCTGGGCCAAAGTGGGTTTCGTCATACCCGGTGACGATCTGCTCATCTGCCGCCCAGCGGATGGCTCCGGCGTAGTAGGCGTCAGGGGCGACGTCAAGGTAGGGCATCGCATCGTCTGCTGTCGGGCTGTCCGCCTGCCGCCACAGAATGGTGGCGAGCATGCCGCGGCTGACGGCGGCCTCCGGCTCAAAGGTGGTATCGCTGGTGCCGTTCATCACGCCGTGTTCGACCATATAGTCAATTGCCTCGTGGAACCAGTCTGTTTTGCGCACGTCGGAAAAGGCTGCGGCGGGGCAGTCCGCGCTGCCCGGCTGCGCAATCAGGCGCTTGTCGGCAACCGACCACGCGATCACGTCCGCATCTTTCTGAAAGAGACGCACCAGCGCTTCGTCGCAGGCGCTGTACTGGCCGATTTCGTCGGCCTGTGCCAGCTGCGGGTAATTCTCCGAAACAGCAACATAATTGTTGGTCGCTACGATATATTTCTGGTCTTCGCGGAAGGTCCTACCTTCCATCTCAATAGAGACGACGCGGCTGCCCTTCTCTGCATCTGGGTCCCATGTAACAGTCATGCCGCCAAATTGCAGGTAGCTGCCGCTGTTGTCCGGCCATGCATCGTAGTCGCCGCTGTCGTTGGCCGCGCGGCTTTGCAGGCCGATATCAAGCGAGGTTTCCAGAATGTCGATCAGCTCCGCGCCGGTTATCTGCTTGGTGACGATGTAGTTGCCGTAGGGACTGACGCCGATGATATCGCCATAGGTTACGTCCCCGGCCTCGATCGAGGCGCGGATACCGCCCGCGTTTTCAAAAGCCACAGCCGCGCCGGTTTCCAGCAGGTAGGCGTCCGCGACAATATTGCCGAGGTTCTGCTGGCCGATGCGCAGGTCTTCCCATGCGCCATTGAGCGTTTCCGGCGTTTCCCCCACCTTTTCTTCCAGCTTATCCTGCTGTGCGGCGTGGATCTCATCCAGCACGGCGGTGACGGTCGGGCTGGGCATAGCGTTCGATGCCGCGGCGTAGTCCATGGGCGTCACATCGATCTGCAAGCCCTCGACCGCGCCGTTCTCGTCCAACGTGCCGGATAACTCGATCAGGCTGAGCGAATATAAGTAGTAGCCGCTTTCTACTACGCGGGTGTCCTCACCGTTCGCGTCGGTGACCGTCTCGTCCAGCTGAATATGCTCATGGCCGGACAGCCACAGGTCGACGCCGCCGACCTTGGCGGCCAAGCCTGCCGGGTCGTAGGTGTGCGTCAGGCCGATAACGATATCGCAATCCTGCGCGCGTAATGCGTCGGCGGCCTCATTGGCGTAAGCGGCCGCGTCGGTGAAGTATAACGCCTCGATATTGCGCGGCGCGGTATCGCCCTTGAGCGACGGGTCAAACACGCCAAACAGGCCTACTTTGAGCTCCTGCCCGCCGATCTGCACGGTCTCGGTGTAAAATTCCTCGTCAAAAAAAGATTTGCCCGTGCCATCCGCAATGGCGTTGCCGGTCAGCATGGACACATCCGCGAGGGAGCACAGTTCCTTGAGCCGGTCTGCGCCGTAGCTCCAGTCGTGGTTGCCTGCGGTGACCGCGTCATATCCGCAGGCGCGGATGAGTTCGGCAACGCTTTCTCCCTGCACGAGTGTGGCAATTGGCTGGCCGTGAAACAGGTCGCCTGAGTCGAGCACCAGATCGAGGTCGGCGCCCTCGGTGTAGCTGTCGATCACCCCTCCGAGCCGTGCCATGCCAAGGATGCCGTCGTCGGCAACTTCCTCGACGCGGGCGTGGATGTCATTGGTGTGTACGATGCGGATGTCAAATGTCCGGTCGGTTTCGCCATCCGCCAGTGCGGCGGTTGGGAGCAGTAGGCTGAGCAAAAGCCCCACTGCGGTGATGCGCGCAAAGCGCGGTTGGATTGTCATAAATACCCCTCCGTTTGCTGGTAGCCGTTCGGCTCTGTTCTTATTCTACCATAGAAGGGAGCAGCGCGCGAGTAAAATATACACGGCAAAGGTGGCTTTGCAGGCCGGACGTTGTACCGGCTCGCGTTTGGTGCTATACTGGTTGCATTGCATATTTACAAAGGACAGGAGGGGGAAAATGAACGGAAAATCAACGCCGGAATTGACACAAAACCAGATTAAACTCATTGCGGCGGCCTCGATGCTGCTTGACCATATCGGCGCGGAACTGCTGCCCGGCATGCTGTGGCTGCGCATCGTCGGACGACTGGCGTTCCCGGTGTTTTCATTTTGCATTTGGGAGGGGAGCCGCCGCACACACCATCCCCGGCGGTATCTCACCCGTGTATTGGGCATGGGGCTGCTGTGCATGGCAGCGTTTTGGGTGTATACCCGACGGCTGTACGGTAATATCCTGATTACATTCACGCTGTCGCTGTGCGTGCTGTACGCGTTCCAGTTTTGGAAACGGCGGCGCGGACTGTCCGGCGCGCTTGTTTTGCTTGGCATGATTGTGGGTGTGGCGGCGCTGTGTCTGTGGATACCGGTCGATTATGGTTTTTGGGGTGTGCTGCTGCCGCTGTTCGCGGAAATTGCGGCGCATCTGCCTGTCAAGAATCTGCCGGAGGGTGTGCTATCCCGGTTGGGTTTTGCGTTCGGGCTGATTGCGGTCGCGCTGCGGCTGGGCGGTGTGCAGATGTACAGTCTGCTCGCCGTGCCGCTGTTATTCGCCTACCGGGGCGAACGTGGACGGTACAACCTCGGCCGTTTTTTCTATTGGTTCTACCCACTGCATCTGCTGACGATCGGGCTGGTGTCGATGGTGCTGTGAGTTCCGCGCAGAAAATTGAAAAAAGTTCCCTCCTGCTGTCAGCAAGCGGGCGCCTGATTCGTATTGTAGGTGAAGCGACGTTGCTGACACGGCCGGAAGGCCGCCAAAGGAGTTGATAAACCATGATACAACTGGATAGGGCAGAGGCCGAACGGCTGGTAAACACCTATGCCGACTTGATCCTGCGGCTTTCATACACCTACCTGAAGCACACGCAGGACGCAGAGGACATCTGCCAGACCGTGTTCCTCAAATTGCTGACGAGCGGGCAAACGTTTGACAGCCCGGCGCATGAAAAGGCGTGGATCATCCGCGCGACGGCGAATGCCTGCAAGGACGCGCTGCGCAGCGCGTTCCGGCGGCGCACGGTAGCGCTGGAGGCCGTAGCCGAAGCGCCCGCGCCCGCAGAACCGGCGAGCGATGTGCTTGAGGCGGTGATGGAGCTGCCGGAAAACTACCGCGACGCGGTCTATCTGTATTACTACGAAGGCTACTCCGTCCGCGAGATCGCCGGCCTGCTTGGCCGGAGCGAGTCCGCGGTGACCGCGCACCTGAGCCGGGGACGGCAAAAGCTGCGCATGACTTTGGGAGGGAACGAATATGAACAGAGCGTATAATGATAACAGAGAGTATACCGATGCGCTGGACAGCTTGCGCTTTTCGGATGAGGCCAAGGCGCGCATGGTGGATAATCTGATGGATGCGGCGGCGCAGCAGCCGCCAGTGCAGCAAAAGCCGCGCAGACGCGCGTTCCGCCTGCCGCGTATCGCGGCGGTCGGCGTGGCGGCGGCGTTGGTGCTGGGCATCGGCGCGGGCGCGACCGGCGTGCTCAAGACCGCAGGAGAGGCGTTCTCCGGCGTGTTCGGCCCGACGGCTGACACCGAGATCATCGACCAGATCGGTCGACCGATCGGTGCGAGCGACACCTCGGGTGGCGTAACGATCACAGCGGACGCGATCATCGGCGACAAGTACCATTACGCAATCACCTATTCGATCGTTAAGGACGACGGCACGCCGTTCGACATCGACCTGAGCAAAACGGTGGGCGACGGCCTTCTGCCACTGACCTTTGCCGAGGAGGATACCACGCTGGTGGGATATTTTGGCGGTACGCATGGCGGTTCGTATTTCTACGATGCCGACCCGGCCGATGCCTCCATCCAGTATGTCGAAACCCGTGAGATCAGCAACGGTGACGTACTCGGCCGCACGATGCGGGCAAAATTCAGCGACTTGTGCGTGTTTGACGAGGACATGAACCGCACGGTGGTCGCCGAGGGTGACTGGTCATTCAAGTTCAATATGGATTTCGAGGATACCTCGGTCAGTCTGCCCGCAGGGCAGGTCATCGACCTGAACGGCATGACGGCGACCATCGACCAGATCACGCTGTCCCCGCTGGCGCTGCGCGTCGATTACACAGTCGACAGCGAGGTGCAGTGGGACGAGAATGCGCAGTCCGGCCGCCAGTCCGACCATGACCGCGCGCAGATGAAACAGTATTTTGACGATTTGCAGATCATCCTCAACAAAGCGGACGGTACCAGCTTAGACCTGTCCTATGCAGGCGGCAGCATCAAGCCGGAGGATGGCAAAACCGTCTGCCAGAAGGGCGACATGTTCAGCGAGATCATTCCGCTGGAGGACGTTGTATCCCTGACGGTCGGCGGCGTGGAGATTGCTGTGCAGTAACCAAATATACACCCGGCGGCGCTCCCATGGGGGGCGCCGCTTTTATTCGACACGATGTTCAGAAATAGCAAACTCCGCTCGGATTCGATTTACAAATCCCCTTCGCGGTGCTACAATAAAGGCAACAGAGGCTTGGCAATATTGTTTTCGGAGGGAACTGGGAATGGAACTTTATAACGAATACCCGCTGCTCCGTACGGACAGCTATGGCAAGATTTTTCTGTATAACACCCATGAGACCGTTGCCTGTGTGCCGCGCCATACCATCCGTATGCGCGATCCGGTGCGCCCGGATATATTGCAGAAAGCGGTCGAGCAGGCGCTGCTGCGCTTCCCGCATATGATGCTCGGCCTAGAGCCGACCGATACCTGTTTCCGTTACCGCACCAACGTGCTGCCGCCGGTCGTTTTGCCGTTTGACGGCGTGGAAAAACGCTACACGATCGGCTCGCCCGATACGCACGGCTATCTGTTCCTGGTCGGCTACGAGGGCAATACGATCACGATGGAATATCAGCACTCGATTTCGGACGGCCGCGGGTTTGAGGAGTTCATCCGCTGTGTGCTCTTCCAGTACCTGACGCTGTGCGGTTATCCGGTTGAGAATGACGGCTCGGTGCGCAGTCTGGATACGCGCTGGTCGCCCGCGGAGAGCGAGGATGGCTACCGCCAGCTGGCCGATCAGGAGTTTTCGCCCAAGGGCATTTGGAAAAAGCCCGAAGCGGCGCACGCGTGGGATTTGACCGACATGGGCGACGCGCCTGAGATTGTCACCGAGGTGACCTTCCCGTTTTCCCAGCTGCACGGTTACAGCAAGGCCATTAGCGTCAGCCCGCTGTCTATCGTGGCACCGCTGCTCATGCGCGCGTTTGATAAGAAGTTCGGCGAGCCGGACAAGCCGGTCATTTCGCAGATCCCGGTTGACCTGCGCCCGCTGCTGCCCACCGCGACTACGCGCTATTTCATCTGCTTTATCGACCTGCCCTATCTGCCCGAGTACCGCGAACTGCCGCTGCCGGTCGTATTTCGTAAGACCAAGGAGTTCCTAAGCACCCAGATGGAGCGCGAGCAGCTGCTTTACCGCGCCAAGGCTGCGTCCGATAAGTGCAGCGAGCTGCACGAATCGTCCATCCCGCTGGAGGATAAGATGCGTCAGGGGCAGCAAATTTGCCGCAATTTCGTGCTGGAGGATAGCTTCCTCATCACCAATGTTGGCCGTTTCCAGCTGCCGCCGTCCTGTATGCCTTATGTGCTCGACTACGGCGCGGTACTGCCTTGTGCCGTACAGCCGTTTGCGATGTTGGTGTCGTCGTTCGGCAAGCGCATGAAGCTGTCGATCGCGCAGCGCGACCATGATATGCAGGTGGTCGAGTCGCTGGTGGCCGGCCTGCATGAAATCGGCGTGGAGACCGAGGAGCATTCCTATCCGTTCCGCGTGACGCGTTACAACGGCTTGGAGTGTGCCCAGCGATAAGAACAAATACCTATGCGTCCGCAGCAAGTGCTGCGGACGTTTTTTTTTGTAAAATTAGCGAAGGCTAACCGTAAGGCTTTGCATTTTACAAAAAAAGTGGTATACTATGCTTATCTGCAAGCAATTTATGGAATGAGGCGAAACAAATGACCAAAATTGACATTATTTCCGGCTTTCTCGGCGCAGGTAAGACAACGCTCATCAAGCGGCTGCTGGCCGATGCGCTGACCGGTGAGCAGGTCGTGCTGATTGAAAACGAGTTTGGCGAAATCGGCATCGACGGCGGCTTCCTCAAGGAAGCGGGCATCGTCGTCAATGAAATGAACGCGGGGTGCATCTGCTGCTCGCTGGTGGGCGACTTCGGCAAGGCGCTGCACGAGGTGGTCGAGCAGTACAACCCCGACCGCATCCTGATCGAGCCGTCCGGCGTGGGCAAGCTGTCCGACGTAATCGCGGCGGTGCAGAATGCGCATCTGGACGTGCAGCTCAACTCGTTTGTTACGGTGGTCGACGCGCTCAAGGCCAAAATGTATCTGAAAAACTTCGGAGAGTTTTTCAGCAATCAGGTCGCGCATGCGGGTGCAATTCTGCTGTCCCGCACGGCGGAGTGTCCGGCGAACCGGTTGGAGGAGGTCGTCGCACTGCTGCGCGGGTTGAACGCACACGCGCGTATCGTCACCACGCCGTGGAAGGAACTGACCGGTGAGCAGTTGCTCCAAACGATGGAGGGTAGCCGTGATCTGGTGCAGGAGGTGCTTGACGAAATCGCGCACGAGCCCCATCACGAGCATCACCATCACCACCATCACGAGCATGAACATGACCACGAACATCATCACGACCATGAGCATGACCACGAACATCATCACCACGACCACGGGCCGGACTGCACCTGTGGTTGCCATGACCATGACCACGAGCATCATCATCACGACCATGACTGCGGCTGCGGCCATGACCACGACGCGGATGAGGTTTTCACCTCTTGGGGCGTGGAAACGCCGCATAAGTTCACCGAGGACGAGCTTGGCCGCGCGTTGACCGCGCTGGGCGATCCGTCGCTCGGCATGGTGCTGCGCGCCAAGGGTATCGTGCCTGCCGCGGACGGCGGCAGCTGGCTGCACTTCGACTATGTGCCCGGCGTACCCGA
>DSLFI04101__coassemble_663_pt1 | contig 14271 bp, 13 predicted proteins | sample DSLFI04101__metabat2_low_PE_004 | metagenome-assembled genome bin DSLFI04101 | reverse complement strand
GATCTGGCTCTTGGTCATGCCGAGCACCTGACCGGCCTCATACTGACCGCGCGGGATCGACTGGATGCCGCCGCGGAAAATTTCGGAAAAGTAGCAGGCGTAATTGACGACGAACGCCACACATGCAGCGGTTACGCGGGGCAGAAGCTGGCCATCCCACAGCAGGCCGGGACCGTAGAAAATGATGATAATCTGTAGCATCAACGGCGTACCGCGGATGATCCAGACAAAGGTTTTAACAATGGCGCGCAGCGGTGTGAAGCGGCTCATCGAGCCGAATGAAATGATCAGCCCAAGCGGGAGCGCAAACAACAGCGTGACGAAAAAAATCTGGCAGTTGATACCAAAGGTTTTCGTCAGGCTGGCGAAAATAACAGAGGCAGACATGAAAAAATACCCTTTCCCCAAACAAAGGCAAGCGGGGCAGCATGGAAAATGCTGTCCCGTCAGCCCTAAATTCTTACGTTACAAACCTTATTCTGCAAGGCTCAGACCGTATTTCTCAGCCAGTGCGGGCAGCGTGCCGTCCTCAACCAGCTCGGTCATAATCTTGTTGACCTCGGTGCACAGATCGCTGTCCTTACGGAAGCCGATGCCGTACTCCTCGACGCTCAGTTCCGCGCCGTCGATCATCATCAGGTCGGCAAAGTCGGTACCCTCGCCGATCATGCTCTTGGCAAGCGTCCAGTCGAGGATCGCCGCGTCGGATGCGCCGGACTCGATCTCAAGCAGTGCGTCGGTCTGCTTGGCCACGGTAGTCAGGTTGGCCTGAGACAGATTCTCGTCCGCTTCAACCGCAGCCTGACCCGCCGAACCGGCTTCGGCTACCAGATTGGCGCCGGACAGGGAGGCCGTATCAGTAAAGGTATCCTTGTTGCTGTCCTTGATGACAACGACCTGCATGTTCTTGACATACGGATCGGAAACCGAGATGTTCGCCTTCAGGTCGTCCGTGATCGTCATGCCGTTCCAGATGCAGTCAATGCTCTTGGCGTCCAGCTCGATGACCTTGGTATCCCAGTTGATCTCGACAAACTCGGGTTCTACACCCAGCTTCTCGCAGACTGCCTTGGCAAATTCGGTATCGAAGCCGGTGAATTCACCGTTCTCATCGGTGTAGTTCATCGGCTCGTAAACAGTGTAGCCGATGACCATTTTGCCGTTATCCTGTACATATGCCAGATCGCTGGTGGTCTCGGTGGTTGCGTCGCCGGTGTCTCCGGACGCGGTGTCGTCGGTCGTTGCATCCGTGCCGCCGCCGCAGCCGGCCAGCAGGGAAAGGCTCATCGCGCCTGCCAGAAGCAGCGCCAGAAGCTTTTTGGTTTTCATAAAAACCCTCCTAAATTTCGCTTTCAATCACTGTGCTGTGAAAGTCATTTACCATTGTACCACTTTATTTCAGAAAATCAAGGAAAACTTTTTGGGGTGGTTATGGGAATGTTTTGGCGCAATGCAAAGCGCCGCTTGACCTGTATTTTGGATTATAGTATAATACATTAAGATTGTTAAAGAATAGACAAAATGCGGAGGGAGTCATAGGAATGGACTATACTGCACTGTATCAGAGCAAACTGACGACGGCGGACGAGGCCGTTAAGGCGGTGGAATCCGGTCACTGGGTGGACTACGGCTGGTGCGTAGGCACGCCGGATGTGATCGATCAGGCGATGGCAAAGCGTCTGCCCGAGCTGACCGACGTGAATTTCCGCGGCGGCGTGCTGATGCGCGTACCGGAAATCTATAAAATCGAAGACCCGGCCGCGCATATGACGTGGAACTCGTGGCATATGTCGGGCGTAGAGCGTAAGTTTATTGCGACTGGCGCAGGTTTTTACGCGCCCATGCGCTATTCCGAACTGCCGCGCTTCTATCGTGAGAGCATCGGCCATGTGGACGTTGCGTTCCTGCAGGTCGCGCCGATGGACAGCCATGGCTTCTTCAGCTTTGGCCCGCAGGCATCGCACTTGCGCGCGGTCTGCGACGTAGCGGACAAGATTTATGTGGAAGTCAACGAGAACATGCCGCGTTGCCTCGGCGGTATGGAGGACTGCATCCATGTTTCCGAGGTTACCGGCATTGTTGAGGGCAATAACGCCCCGATGCCCGAAATGGGTTCTGTTCCGGCTACCGAGGTCGACAAGAAGGTTGCCGAGCTGATCGTGCCCGAAATCCCGAACGGTGCGTGCTTACAGCTGGGTATCGGCGGCATGCCGAATACCATCGGCGCGATGATTGCCGAGTCCGATCTGAAGGATTTGGGCGTACACACCGAAATGTATGTGGACGCGTTTGTTGACATCGCCAAGGCGGGCAAGATCACTGGCCGCAATAAGAATATTGACCGCGGCCGTCAGGCTTATGCCTTTGCCGCTGGCACCAAAAAGCTGTACGACTACCTGAACGACAATCCGGAGTGCGCGTCCATGCCGGTTGACTACACCAACGATGTGCATGTCATTGCGGGTATCGACAACTTTATTTCGATCAACAACGCGGTCGACGTCGACCTGTATGGTCAGGTCAACGCTGAGTCCGCAGGCACCAAGCAGATTTCCGGTACGGGCGGTCAGCTGGACTTCGTGATGGGTGCGTACCTGTCCAAGGGCGGCAAGAGCTTTATCTGCCTGTCCTCTACCTTCAAGCAGAAGGACGGCACGGTGGCATCCCGTATCTGCCCGACGCTGTCAAACGGCTCGATTGCGACCGATCCGCGCACGACGGTGCATTATCTTGTCACCGAGTACGGCATGGTCAACCTCAAGGGCAAATCTGCGTGGGAGCGCGCCGAGGCGCTGATTTCGGTTGCCCACCCGGATTTCCGCGAGCAGCTGATCGCGGATGCAGAGAAGATGAACATCTGGAAGCGTTCCAATAAGCGTTAAGCAAGGAATAGCAGACAAGCAGCCGCCCCCTCGGGCGGCTGCTTTTTGTCGGCTAATCTGACCTTATATTAAAAGCAAAAACTGGCGCTTTCGCACAGGTCAATAACGGGGTATAATGGGTTTCGTTCAAAAGCAATCCCAGAAGGAAGGCGTTCTTATCATGGAAAATGGCAAAACAAAGACCATCATCACGGCAGCGCTGCTTGCGGCGCTGACCACGGTGGCGACAATGATTATCAAAATCCCGACGCCGACGCAGGGCTATATCCATCTGGGTGATGGCATGGTGCTGCTGTGCGGTATCCTGCTGGGGCCGGGATTGGGTGCGATTGCGGCGGGCGTCGGCTCGATGCTGGCCGACCTGTTCGGTGGCTATATGGCTTGGATGCCGGGGACGTTTGCGATCAAGGCGTTGACTGCGCTGGCAGGTGGCTGGCTGTACCACCACATGGCCGGGCGGGACAAACTGCATGTGCCAGTGCGCGTGGCGCTGAGCGGTATTCCTGCGGAGGTCATTATGGTTGCGGGTTACTATGGCTATGAGTTGGGCATGCAAACGTTGGCAGGCAGTTCGGTACAGGCGGCAGGCATGGCTGTGCTGGCAGGTGTGCCGTTTAATGTGGTACAGGGGCTTGCAGGCGTGATTGTATGTGCTGTGCTGTTGCCTGTACTCGCCCGCGCAAGCGGAGAAATGGGCGCGCGCATTCGCGCATAGCAGGTGTAATAAAAAAACGAGCCGGAAACGGCTCGTTTTTTTTATGCGGTCAGGCCAATGCCAGATACTGCTGCGGGTCGACCTTCTCGTCGTTGACGTGTACTTCAAAATGAAGATGTGGGCCGGTCGAATTGCCCGTGTTGCCGGAAAGCGCGATCTTATCACCCTTGGCAACAATATCGCCGACCGAGACCAGCAGCTCAGAATTGTGTCCGTAGAGCGTTTTGAGCCCGTTCTGATGGTCGAGGATGATATATTTGCCGTAACCATTGCCAGAATCCTCGGATACGATTACCTTACCGTTGTCCGCAGCATAGATTGGCGTGCCCTCGGCCACAGCGAGGTCTACACCGCTGTGCAGCTTGCCCCAGCGCCATTTGAAGCCCGAAGTAAGCGTATAACCGTAAACCGGCAGGTCAAATTCGCCTGTGCCGATGCCGATATTGCGCGTGCCGACCTCAATGATTTCGTCGGTTGCTTCACTCAGCACGGTGCGCTCAAGAATCGTGCGGCCATGCTCCTGTCCGTCGACCGTCTGGATTTCGGCGGTCACGACTGCCTCGCCCGCGCTGCCGGCTTGCAGCGTTGCGCGGTAGGTTTGGTCGAGCTGGTCGTTCTCCTGCGTGATGGTCTCGTAGGGGATGGTTTCGGTGTAGGTCACCGCGCGGGTAGAAGTTACATCCAGCCGTGGCGCGAGTTCGTTATACAGCGCGCCGAGATCGTCGGTCAGGCTGGTTTGTGCGACCACATGATCTACACGCACATCCTGTAAAAAGTCGGTGTTTTCATCCGCAGCGGTGGTGTACTGGGCTTTGATGCGGTCGAGCAATGCCTGAGCGTCGTCATCTGTGCGGCACACGCCTGCCTGCTCGCCGCTTACCGAAATGACGGAGAGCGTATCCAGCTCGCCGCTGGCTGCAATCAGGTCGTCAGACAATTCCGCTTCGGTCAGGAACTGCGAGGCCGGGGCGCGCAGCGCGCGCGTTTCGATTTCGATGGGCAGTGTGTAATCCGTGCCCGCAAGCGACGACGCGCTCTGCTCGATTGCATCCACCGCTGCGGTCAGCGTGTCCGGGTTTTCTACCAGACCAAGCGGGCAACCGTTGGCATAGACCATCGTGCCGCTCTGTGTCAACAGCGCACCCGGCACGGCTAAGATCGGGACAAATACGACCGTCGCGCATACCACGCGCCGTCGCCCAATGCCGCGTACCAAGCTGGCCAGCGCAGGCCACAGGGGGAGTGCATACAGGCCGCAGATCAGCCGATCGAGCAGCAGTACGATGTGTACCAGCACATACAGCAGGCCGGAAAACAGCCCACAAACAAAAGAAAACAGATTTCGCATGACGGTAGTATGGCCGGTTTGCACCCGCCATATTCCCTCCTTTCAGCATCCAAAGGTTACAGTTTGGTAACAATGGATAGCTTACGCAGATAGGAGGGCGAAGTCATACGAAATCTGTCGTCAGAATCGCACTTTTTTATTTTTTAACCGGCTCGCCGGTGAAATCCGTGGGGAAAAATAGCGGATCGAGCGGTTTTTGCTGATAATAGCGGCTGAGCACAGCGCGCTGAAGGGATACAGCCAATGGCACGGCGGCATCGAACAGATCGCAGAAGGAATCGGTTCTCTCTTCGCCGCGGGACGGCCATGGAAGGTGTTCCTGATTGGCACAATCAGCCGCAAGCGGCTCGGCCGGACGGATGAGCGAGGAGGCCAGCCCGGATTTTCCCATCAGGTGCTCGAAGCGTTGCACACGGCTGCGCAGATGGCTGCCGCTGTGGGTCAGATGGAGCACGCGGCGCATGTCGTGCAGCGCACGGTAGACCGCGGCAGGCGACAGGCGCATACCTAAGGTTTCACGCACCGCGCGGGATAGCACGCGCGCGAGTACTGTGCACTCAGCGGCATTGGGGTCAAGCAGACGGTAGGCTTCGTATCCGGCTGGTTCGGCGGCAATATAGCAGGATATCAGGATGCCATCGATATCACTTTCCACCAGCTTGCGGCGCGCCTCGGCAGAATAGCCGGGCATATAGAGCGCGAGACGGTCCGCCTGTGCTTCCAGAAAGGCATGCGTGACGCGGCTGAGCGCGTAATGGGTGCAAAAGCCAAACGTATAGGCGAGCGCCGCCGTTCCGCGCTCTTGTGTGGCAGCGTGGCACAGCGCTTCAAAGAATGCGGCAGGCGGTTCGGTGCAGATGCGCTGCGGCAGACGGCGCACAGCACCCGGAAACGGGGTGTGGTAAAAGGACAGTGGCCCGGGGCCTTGTGCCCCCCAGCGGTAAGCCGCAGGATTGGCTTCGGCGATGTGGGCGCAGGTATCGTCCGTGACGCGCTGCACCGTTGTGGCAAAAATATGATGAGTGACATAAGACGGCATAACAGATACCCCTTCCGCAGACGGCTGCTGCAAATGTTATCCATAGTATACCGCAATCACATGTAAAATGCCAGATACATATTTTTGTATCCAAGGGGGCGCAATATGCGGCAGGGTAGAGAGAAACTTCCAGTTTCGGACGGGTTTTTCTGCATTTTGTGTGCTCTGGCGGCAATTTCCATTGCAAAACGGTTACAAACCACGCTATACTCTGGTACATGGTGCAAAGCGCGCCATTCTAACCAACACAACCCCTAAGGAGGTACTACATACCATGCAGATGCGTAAAATTGTGCCGCTCGCGCTGGCGGCTGTGATTGCCACTACCGCGGTGGCGACCGCTGTTGATGTGCCGTCTACCGCACCGCAGATGGAGACGTCTGCCTATGTTTATCATACTGGCTGGATGCGGTTTCTAAGATGGAATTGCAACCGCCCGGTGATTCTGCCGGAGTGCGGCTTGCCGGATATCGACGTGCCGGACACGGAGCTTCCGGACACCGACGTGCCGGACACAGAACTTCCGGACACCGATGTGCCGGACACGGAGCTTCCGGACATCGATGTACCGGACACGGAACTTCCGGACACCGATGTGCCGGATACGGAGCTTCCAGACACCGACGTGCCGGACACAGAAATCCCGGACGCAGGCTTGCCGGATCAGACCCCAGATCAGACCCCGGACAACACCCCGGATAGCACGCCTGACCAGACGCCGGGCGAGGATGATAACATTTCGCAGGGCGATTACGCTTCGCAGGTCGTGGCGTTGGTCAATGCTGAGCGCGCCAAGTACGGCTTGTCCGCGCTGAAAGTGGACAGCCGCGTGCAGCAGGCGGCGCAGGTACGCGCAGCCGAGACGGTGCAGTCCTTTTCGCACACGCGTCCGAACGGCTCGTCCTTCTCTACCGCGCTGACCGAGGCGGGCGTATCCTACACCCGTTCGGGTGAAAACATCGCCTATGGCCAGTCCACGCCGCAGCAGGTCGTGCAGGCTTGGATGAACTCGTCCGGCCACCGTGCGAACATTCTGAACGGCAGCTTTACCACCATCGGCGTAGGATATACGGTGGTAAACGGTACAGCGTATTGGGCGCAGTTATTTACAGCGTAAGCGATACGGTATGACATGAAAAACAGGCCGCATTTGCGGCCTGTTTTTTTATCATTCGGATAGCAGATATTCGGTGCCGTTCAGCACGATCGCCTGCACGTCTGTCAGTTCAAACGAGCGGGCAAGGACGTAGGTCGCGGTGTCATAGCCGACGTCGCCCTGACTGTTGCCAAGTGCATAGAGCGTCTGGTCGATATCGTTTTCGCGGTCGATGATGACCTGCTCGGTGCCGTCCTTCATGCGGAGCGTGATGGTTTTCAGGTCGTCGACCACGCAGTATAGCTCGGAATCGACAATGTGCAGGCCGATTTGCGAGAGCGTCACGCGACCGTCTGCGGTCTGGTAATAGGGCATCGGTTCAAAGTCCGGCAGATCGACTGCGAGCGCGGGTGCGCTGCGATAGGATAATCCGTCCGGCATCGGGACTGAGCGTCCAAGCTCGGCGGCTTCCAGCCGAAGCGCGCCGCCAGTGTAGCCCTGTGAAATGCCGGGGATAAACGCCCCTTCGATATAATAGTCGTTTTCGGTCGAGCGGGTGGTGTCCAGATAGAACCGGCCGCCGCAAAAGCCGAGATTGCCATATACGACCTGAAAAGCATACTGCCCTTCCTGCACAGGATTACATTCGGCGAGTTGCCCCCATGCAATATCTTCTGTCTGGTATTCCGCGATTGGCTTGCCGGTTTCAAACGGTATCACGCCGTTGCCCGTCTTGTTTTGCAGGTGCAGGCTGATGATGCCGGCACCTGCGCTCTCGTCAAACAGTACAGACTCGACCGACAGGCGGTAGCGGTCGTTTTCGTCCACGAGAGTACCCGGCGCGGGGGTGATGGTGTAGTCCTGCAAAAGCTGCGCGTCTTCGCCGTGCAGCAGCAGGGTGAATGTCCGGCCGATGGCCTCAGGTAGGTCGCTCGCGGCAAAGGCGGTGCCGCCGATGCACAGCGCGGCGGCAAGGCCGATCGATACGATGCGTCGGAGCGGTACGCACCGCGTTTTTTGAGGTCGTTCGGGTAGTGTTTCAAGCGTTTCGCGCACGTGGCGGTCGAATGTGTCGGGCATCTGGGGGAAATCATTCGGGTACATCATGCAAAGCACGCTCCTTCCAAGTCTTTGCGTAGCTGTGCGCGGGCGGCGCGCAGGCGGGTTTTGACCGTCCCTTCCGGGATATTCAGCATTTGTGCGACTTCGCGCGTTTTAAAGCCCTCAAGGTAATGCAGAACGATGGGCAGGCGCAGCGTTTCGTCGAGTGCCATGAGCGCGTCGTACAGTTCGCTGTGGTCGGCGGGGCAGGGGGCGGGAATGGCCTCGGCGAGCGCCGGTTCATACGGTGCCTGGCGCGTCTGCTGCCGCAGCAGGGTGGTGCATTCGTTGATGAGGATACGCACCAGCCATGTTTTGAAGTACTGCGGGCGGCGCAGCGTGTCCAGTCGTTCCCACGCATGCAGGATAGCTTGTTGTGCCGCGTCTGCGCAGTCAGCGTCGTTTCCCAGCATACACTTTGCCACGCGGTATAGCGTAGGCTCGGCATCCAGAACAGCGTCAGTGAATTCGGTTTTGTCCATGGGCGGGTCTCCTTTCCGAAAGCGGGGTGGACGGCCGTCGCGATGGCGCTTTCGAGAATTAGACGGCGCAAGGGGGCGTTTGGTTTGCTGTTTTCGGTAATTTTTTCAGGCGTGCGCATTGGAAAGGCGAAAGCCATCTGTGAACGGATTCACGGATTGCTTTCGCGTTTTTTATTCTTTTCTTTTGTTTTCTGAACAGAATTTGCAAAAATGACCGACTGGTTCCCGAACTTCTGCCGCAGTGCGTCTACCGCACGGTCAAGCTCACGCTGCTTTTGCCGGGACTGGACAGTGGATGCGTTGTCAAACAGGGACAACTGCTCGCACGACTGACTTTCGGGCAGCAGATTAGCTGCGGTGACGGTCAGCAGGCGCACAGGCTTATCCATTTGCCAGTGTGCGTGCAGCAACGCGAGTGTAGTCTCGAACAGCATGCGCGTCGAATTGGTTGGCTGTCCGAGTGTCACCTGCCGCGAGCGGTTGTGGAACTCTGGGTCGCGGATGGTCAGCTGCACGGTTTGGCATACCAGCCCGCGTGCCCGCAGGCGGCGGCCTACATTGTCGCACAGTGCGGTCAGGCCCATGCGGCATTCGTCCTCGCCGAGCAGATTGTGTGCGAAGGTCATGCCGTTGCCTACGCTCTTGACCTCGCGCTCGGCGTAGAACGAGCGCACCGGTTCATCGTCCTCGCCCCGCGCGTAGCGCAATAGCGTGTCACCCTGTTTGCCGAATATGCTGTGCACAAAGGCCGGGTTGCATGCAGCCAGATCGCCGATCGTATGCACGCCCAGACTGTCCAGCCGCGCGGCGGCACGCCTGCCGACATACAGCAGCGTGTTTGCGGGAAGTGACCAGACGCGCTCGCGGAAATTTTCGCGCGAAAAGACCGTGGTCGCGTCCGGTTTTTTGTAGTCGCTGCCCAGTTTGGCGAATGCACGGTTGAAGGATACACCGACCGAGATCGTCAACCCGATTTCCTCACGCATACGGCGGCGCAGTTCATCCGCGATCTGTTCGCCCGTGCCGAATAGGTGCATGGAGCCGGTCACATCGAGAAAGGACTCGTCGATGCCGAACGGGTCGACCAGATCGGTGTATTGCAAGTACAGCTCGTTGCAGCGGCGTGAATACTTTACGTATTCATCGCGGTGCGGCGCGACCAGTCGCAGGTCGGGGCATTTGCGCTTGGCTTGCCAAATGGTTTCGGCGGTTTGTACACCGAATGCCTTGGCCTGTTCGTTTTTGGCAAGGATAATCCCGTGGCGGCTTTCCGGGTCGCCGCAGACTGCGGCAGGCCCGTCGGCCAGCGTTGGGTCGAGCAGCGTTTCCACGGAAGCGTAAAATGAGTTGCAGTCACAGTGCAGGATCGTGCGTTCCACGGCGTTCCCTCCTGTCGAACATTTGTTTCTTATATTGTAGCAGAGATTTTGCGTCTTGACAACCTCTCTGCGTGGGTCTATACTGGTTTTGCAAGCAAGGGTGCCGTGATGAGCGGCTGAGAGGGCGAGAGCCTAACCTTTTGAACCTGTTGGTTAGCACCATCGTAGGGAAGCTGTCGCATCGCAAAATCTCAATGCCCCGGTTTTACCGCATGGTGAAACTGGGGCATTTTTGTTGAAGAAAAGAGGGGATATTGTGAAAGTGAATGGAGAGATCTGCACGAATGAGCCGAAAATGACCGTGCAGTCGCTTTTGGAGAGGCGCGGGCATGACCCGCAGCGTGTCGCGGTGGAGCGCAATGGGCAGATTGTGCCGCGTGCGCGGTTTTCCGAGGAAATACTGTGCGAGGACGACGTGATCGAAATTGTCCAGTTTGTGGGTGGAGGCTGATGCAATGCACCTGACACAAGGGGAACTGCACGCCGCGTTGGTCGAACGCCACGGTGCGGCTGTACAGGCAAAACTTGACCGCGCCTGCGTCGGTGTGGCCGGATTGGGCGGGCTTGGCTCACATATCGCGGTGCTGCTCGCGCGGCTGGGTGTCGGGCGGCTGGTGTTGGCTGACTTTGACACGGTTGACGTGACGAATTTACATCGGCAGCACTACACGATGCACGATCTCGGTCACGCTAAAGCTGACGCGCTGCACACGCAGCTCATGGCGATCAATCCCTATCTTGATTACAGAGCGTATACCATTCGCGTGACACATGAGAATGCCGCTACGCTGTTCGCGGACTGCGATGTGGTCTGCGAGGCCTTTGACCGCGCCGACCAAAAGGCCATGCTGATTGAAGCGTTGCTGTCTGGATTGTCGGATACGGTGGTGGTGTCGGGCAGCGGCATGGCAGGGTACGGTTCAGCCAACGAAATCCACACCGAGCGCCGTTTTGCGCGGTTGTATGTTTGCGGCGACGGCACGAGCGATATTGCGGACGGCGTCGGCCTGCTCGCGCCGCGCGTGGCGCTGTGCGCTGCCCAACAGGCGACCATGGTGCTTCGCTTGCTACTCGGGCAAACAGAACCATAATATATGTATTTACATAGAAGGAGATCATTGACCATGGAAGATAAGCTGATTTTAGGCGGACACGAATTTACTTCCCGCTTTATCCTTGGCTCGGGCAAGTACTCGCTCGATCTGATTAACGCGGCGGTACAAAATGCGGGCGCACAGATCATTACGCTTGCGCTGCGCCGCGCTAATGAGGGCGGCATGGCGAATATACTCGATTATATCCCGGAAGGCGTTACACTTTTACCCAATACCTCGGGTGCGCGCAACGCGGATGAGGCGGTGCGTATTGCGCGTCTGTCGCGCGAGGTCGGCTGTGGCGATTTTGTTAAGATCGAGATCATGCGTGACAGCAAGTACCTGCTGCCCGACAATCAGGAAACCATCCGCGCGACCAAAATCCTCGCAAACGAGGGGTTTATCGTCATGCCGTATATGTACCCCGATTTGAACGTTGCGCGCGATCTGGTGGATGCGGGCGCGGCCTGCGTCATGCCGCTGGGCGCGCCGATCGGGACGAACAAGGGGTTGGCAACACGCGAGTTCATTCAAATCCTGATCAATGAGATCGACCTGCCAATCATTGTTGACGCGGGCATCGGCCGTCCGTCGCAGGCGTGCGAGGCGATGGAAATGGGCGCGGCGGCTGTGATGGCGAATACTGCGATTGCAACCGCAGGCGATATTCCGGCGATGGCGGAGGCGTTTAAGAAAGCGATCGAGGCTGGCCGCACCGCGTACCTGTCCGGCCTTGGCCGCGTGCGCGAGAGTGCGTCTGCATCCTCGCCGTTGACGGGCTTTTTGAGAGATTAACAGAAAGGTTGTCTATTAAGATGAACAAAACAAAGCCGGAGATTATCTCCGCCAAATATATCACCGCCGAAACCGACCACATGGCCTACCAGCCCGGCATGGAAAACATCGGCTCGGACATTCAGGACGAGGTTATCGCCCGGATGGAGGCCTACGACGCGGAGCAGTATACCGCAGCCGATGTGCAGCGCGCACTGCATCGCGACGTGTTGCAGCCGGAGGATTTTGCCGCGCTCCTGTCGCCTGCCGCCGCGCCTTTTCTTGAGCAGATGGCGCAGCGCGCCCAGATGGAGACGCGTAAGCACTTCGGTAACGCGGTGCAGATGTTTACCCCGCTGTACATCGCCAACTATTGTGAAAACTATTGCGTATATTGCGGATTTAACTGCCATAATAAGATCCGCCGCGCGAGGCTCGATATGGAGGAAATCGAGCGGGAGCTGGAAGCCATCGCCGCGACCGGTTTGCAGGAGATTCTGCTGCTGACCGGCGAGAGCCGTACGATGTCGCCGGTCGAGTATATCGGGGAGGCGGTCAAACTGGCGCGCAAGTACTTCCGTGTCATCGGCATTGAGATTTATCCGCTCAATGTGGAAGAGTACGCTTATTTGCATGAATGCGGCGTGGACTATGTCACGGTCTTTCAGGAAACCTACGATGCGGACAAGTACAAAACGTTGCATCTTGGTGGGCACAAGCGTATTTTCCCATATCGCCTCAATGCGCAGGATCGCGCGCTGATGGGCGGTATGCGCGGCGTTGGTTTTGCAGCGCTGCTTGGCCTGTCCGACTTCCGAAAGGATGCCTTTGCAACCGGGCTGCACGCTTACCTGATCCAGCGCAAGTATCCGCATGCGGAAATCGCATTTTCCTGTCCGCGCCTGCGGCCGATTATTAACAACGACAAAATCAACCCCAAAGACGTACATGAGCCGCAGCTTTTGCAGGTCGTGTGTGCTTACCGTATTTTTATGCCGTTTGCATCAATCACCATTTCGACGCGCGAGCGCGCGGGTTTCCGTGACAATATCATTGGCCTCGCGGCGACCAAGATTTCGGCGGGCGTAGACGTCGGTATCGGCGGCCATAGCGGCGAGGAAAAAGGCGACGAACAGTTCGAAATTTCGGACGGCCGCTCGGTTGACGAGGTTTTTCAGGCGATTTGTGACCATGGCTTGCAGCCGGTGATGGCGGACTATCTCTATGTATAACCCAACAGGCGGGCAGTGGCCCGCCTGTTTTTCTTTTGGCAACGCGTGGGTTATTATGCCAATATCTGAAAAATTATGCAGAAAATATTTGAATTTCCACGGCATCGGTGCTATACTGGAAAACAGCCTGCAAAATGGGCGACAGATTATAAAAAGGGATGAAGAACATGAAACACAAACTGTATCAGCGTCTGGGCGCGGCTGTACTGGCGACAATGCTCGCGGCCGGCAGCGTCAGTGCGGGCGCATGCTGCGGCCTGTATGTCGGCAGCGAGCAGTCCGCAAACGGCTCGACCTATGTCGGCCGCTCGGAGGACATCGGCAAGCTGTACGATAAGGTATTTGAGGTGCGTCCGGCAGCTGACCATGCGCAGGGCGCGATGTATGAGGATAGCTACGGCTTCTCCATGCCGTACCCGTCGCACACCTACCGTTATACCGTCATGCGAGACTCGACCGAAATGGGCGAGTCTGTGCTGGATGCGGATGGCAATCTCGTGCGCGAGGCCTATGGCGAGGTCGGCATGAACGAAAAGGGTGTTGCGATGAGCGCGACGGTATCGACCTCGAACAATGATGCGGCGGCAGCCGCCGACCCGCTGGTCGACACCGGTATTTGCGAAATTTCGCTCAACTCGGTGATTCTGATGTCCGCAGATTCGGCGCGTGACGGTGTGGAAAAGTTGGCCGAGATCATCGACACCTACGGCTCGGGTGAGTGCAACTCGCTGACCATCAGCGACGCAGATGAGGTTTGGGACGTGGAGATCCTGTCCGGCCATCAATATGTGGCGCTGCGCATGCCGGCAGATAAGGTTTCCGTGAACCCGAATATGGTTGTGATGAACGAGATTGACGTTTCCGATACGGAAAACGTCATCGCATCGGATGACCTGATTACGCTGGCGCAGGAGAATGGTTTCCTGGTTTCTTCCCAGCAGGGCGAGGTTGAGGATAGCAAGATCACCAAGATTGACGTACAAAAGACCTACGGCTCGGAGGATTTTGGCAACGGTCAGTATTTCCGTTACTGGCAGGGCGTCAACTACCTGAACGAAGCGCTGTCTGAGACGATTTCGGTTGCGCGTGAGGGTGACGAAGCACCGGAAGGCCCGTTCCCGATGCTGTT
>DSLFI04101__coassemble_659_pt1 | contig 14290 bp, 14 predicted proteins | sample DSLFI04101__metabat2_low_PE_004 | metagenome-assembled genome bin DSLFI04101 | reverse complement strand
GTGCGGCCGGCAGGCAGCGTATTTTTTACGGCTATCCGTCGTCCCCGAGCGCGTCGCGCAGCTTGTCGAGCGCACGCTTTTCAATGCGCGATACATAGCTGCGCGAAATGCCGAACCGTTTGGCGATCTCGCGCTGGGGCAACGGCGCGGCTGTGCCAAGCCCGTAGCGCAGGCGGATGATCTCGCGCTCGCGTGGGGACAGTGCGGCGGCGAGTGCGCGGTGCATGGCGTGGTAGCGGTCGTGCTCCTCGACTGCGCCCAGCCGTTCGTCCTCGCAGCAGATCACATCCTGCAAGGCGAGGGCATTGCCGTCGCCGTCTGTTTCGAGCGCATCGGACAGCGACAGCTCACCGGCCGACTTGCGCTTGTGCCGGAAGTACATGAGCAGCTCGTTTTGGATGCACTTGGAGGCATAGGTGGCCAGACGGATGCTCTTGTCCGCGCGGAACGTGCTGACTGCTTTGATCAGTCCGATCGTGCCGATCGAGATCAGGTCGTCCTGCTCGGCGCTGGCGGCGTAGTATTTTTTTAACGGTTAAAGCAAAAGAGTATTCGCTTATCTGATGGCTCGGGGGATCGACGCCGAAGTTATCAATCACTGCATCGAGTCTGGTCAGCTGTATGAGGATGCCAAACGGCACAATTGCGCGTTTGTCGGATTTGAAAGCGACACTGCAAAATAGTGGGCACCTACTCCAAAGAAAAGGTATTCTGCTCGATGGACAGCGGGCCGTGGATGGTGCGAATACGATTGCTGCGGCGCAAATTGGGACTTGATGCAAGGAACAGCCGCAGAATTGCCTTAAAAGTTTGATAAAGAAAACCGGATTTTCCTGTTGCCGGCAGGAAGTTCATGATATAATAGCCGCAAAGCAGCTATGATACTATTTAGCCGATTTCATGATGCGGTGCGTCTGAGCCGCAGCAGCGTTTGCCGTGGTAGCGGGACGGGGGCATATTCTAAATGTGCAGTCTGCAAAGTGCTTAAGTTATGCGCTCTGCCGTGTGCGTTGACGGTGGGGGATAGTGAGCGCGTTGCGGTGCCGGTCAGTCAGGGAAGACGATGCCCTGCGGCGGAAGGAGGATCTGTGTGGGAGATTCATTGGATGCGATGTATGACAAGCTGGTGGCGCGCGACTGGGAGTTCAAAACCTTTACTGTAACCGTCATCAATGATGCGGCAAAGGCGCTGGTGGAAACCTTGCTGGCTGGCGCCGAGATCGAGCGGCGCACCGTATTCCACACGCAGAAGCTCCTGATGCGCCCGAGTCCCACTGCGCCCGGCTGGGGCGGTGTGCTGGCGCGGACCAACGCGTTGGTCGACGCAATGGCGCAGGCTGGCTACGGCACGGCGATGTGCATGGAGCCGGGCACGCTGCCATACCTGCTGTGGAGACCGCAGAAGGGCATGGAGGTCAGCATTTTCTATCAGGCCGAGGATGAGGACTATGCGTCGTTTTCCCTGACCGCGCAGCTGCTGTTGCAGATCGAGGACGAGGAGGCGGCGTCGTGTGTCCGGCAGGCCGCGGAAGATCCTGGCCCGGCATGGCTACTGCCCTCGGATGACGCAGGCGTTTATGCGCTGAGCTGCACCAGTCAGGAGGAGTCGGAATTTTACGCGGAGCAGTCGATCGCGGGATTTTTGGAGCCGTTTTTTGAGCAGGCCAAACGCATTACGCAGCTTCCGGGAGTTCGGGTGGTATAATCTGTCTTGCCCGGCAATGCCGCCGTGGCGGCGTTCGCTAATGCCGTTCACGGCGATCGGCCTGCACAGAACCTGACAGAGGAGAGCGTATAGAATCTCCATAAATATACCAAAAAACGCCATTGCGGAGGGTAAACCCTCACGGAATGGCGTTTTTAATTTGAAGCTTGTTTTTGATTGTTGTGGATTTGATGATAAAAGAAAGGTGATAAGAATGTCGTTTACCATTGATCGCCGTCATCCGTCCACGCCTGCTGTACACATGGGACGGAACCAAGCACCCCATCAGCAGCATTGTGCCACGCCGTCAGGCGCATGGTGAGCCGCCCGCATTCAAGTGCCCGCGCCGTCTCCCATGCCTTCCGGGACGCGCACATCCTGCTTCCAGTCGATCTTGTCGCGGATAAAGTCGGCGTGATGTGTCTTCAAGAATTCCCGTCCCGTCTGACAGACCTCGTCCCGCAGGTCCTTTTGTACGCCTTGTTGGTAGTCCTGTTCAGTGCCGCCTACGAACTCCACCATGATCCGGTTCAGGGCCGTATTGCCGATGACGCCGTAATAGTTGATGCGCTGCTGTAGCAGCACATCCTCCGGGTCGTCCGGGTCAAACAGGCCGGGGAATTTGGTGGCCATATTCAGGTTTACTTGCAGGTCGCAGAAGTCCTTCGCCATATCCGTGTAATGCGCAGCCGCATCTTTAAAGCTCAGGTGCTCAATCTGGTCGCCGTATTTGCGCTCGAGCATATCATACTGGGCGCGCAGTACGCTTTTGTAGGTGGCAAGGCCCTTGGCGTTTTGCTCAATGGCGGCCTGCCGTGCTTCCGCCGGCGAGTCGTCGGTGATATCGCCGCCCGCGCCCAGCTGCAACATCATGGTGCGGTACTGCTCGGGTGAAAGCATCTTTTCAGTGGCACGCAGTGAGGTAAAGCTTGTAAAGCTGCGGAAAATCGCCTCGCTGATGTCCTGCGGCATATGCATGGCCTTGAGTTGTTCCGGGGTATGCGCCAGGCTGAAATAATGCTTATCCTTGAGGCGGTGCATTATGCTTTGCATCTCGGGCGTCGCGGCGGCTTCCAGCTCGTCGATCACCGCGTCGAATTTCATGTTGTACACACTGCGCTGGTGCGCGCTATTCTGGATGACCCCAAACAGCCATTCACGGTTCTCCGGCGTGCCGGGGGTGGTGACCGCCCGGTACTTTTCCCGTGCGCCCTCGATCTGGCGCGTACCCAGCTGTTCCCGCTGTGCGGCGAAGGCCGCAACATCTTTGTCGCCCAGCTTCTGCCGCTCTGCTTCGGTCAGGTATTCCTCCGGCGACAGCGGGCCACCCTGCCCCTGCCGTTGCATCGCCAGCCCTCTGGCGCGCTCGGCCAACCCGCGCAGCATGGAAACCTTGTAGGCATACTCCGGCCCCCGCTGCGCCACTAGCTCGTCCTTGAGCGTCATCGGCTGGGTGGAGAGCCACTGCTGTGTGGGATGGTTGAGCTTCATCAGGTCGTCGACGAACATACTGTCCATCGACAAGGCGTTCAGCTCGGGCGCACGGAGCAGCAGTTCCTCGTCGGAAAGCGCGGCCAGCCCGTCCACGTCGCAGTCCAGCACCTTGTTGACCCGTCCGGCGGCAAGGTCGTGGGTGCGGCGGTACAGCTCCATATCCGGCCGGCTGTTTTCCTTGATCACCGCGCCCGCCTGCACCGACGTTTTCAGCGTTTGCAGGTTTTCCGCATCGTTGGCCTCCCCCGCTTTGAGGATGGTAACGCTCCGCGTGATATACTGGGAGGTCAACTCCTCCGGACCCAGCCCCAGACTGGGGTCGTTTTTGATGCGCTCCAGCGCGGCCTTGCCCTGCTTCATCCGGCTGGCGTAGTCACCAGCGGCCTGCTGCACCCACTTGGCCCTGCAACTGGCCAGCTCCTGCTGGTATTCCCCGATGGAATCGCGGTAAATCTGCTGCATCGCGCCGTCGCGCATGCGACCGTCCTCGATCGGCGTTGCGTCACGATAGTAGGCCATCCGGTTGTAGTCCACCCCGTTTTTGTCGCAGCGGGCGGACAGCGCACCCACAAAGGGCAGGAAGATCTTTTGGAAACCGGCCTCCAGCTTATCCTTGCGCACCTGATCAAGCTGGTCGAAAAACGGCTTGTTGACCGGGTCCTTCATCACGTTTTCCATGTACACCATTTTGTCACCCAGCAGCTTGAGCTCGACAATATGCGCGCGCATATTGTCCTCGGAGAGCATATCCGGGGTGTACTGCACGGCAATCAATTCGTTTACCATGCGCTCCAGATGGGGCTTGCGGCGCTGGACATCCTTGGAACAATAGTCCGCGAAGAACTGGTCATCCGCATCCTTGGCTGCGACATCCGCCTTGGTGGCGGGTTTCCCTTTTTTGTCGAGGGTATATCCGGTGGAAAAAGTGCGCAGCACCCGCATATCCACGCCGTTGGTGACGCCGGAATGGTCGCGCATGGTCTGATCCTGCCGCTGGCGCAGCGCCTGCAACGGGGTCGCCATATCATAGGTCACGGCGGTGCCCAGCGGGCAGTTTTTCCGGGCGATTTTGGCGTGCTTTTTGTCTTTCTGACGCTGCTTCCAGCTGCGTTTGGCGGGTGCCTGCTCCTGCACGGGCGCGCCCGGGGCTGCGGACTCTGCCTGCGCCTCGGGCAGCTGTTGCCGTGCCTGCGCCTGCAGGGTGAGGTTTTGCTCGACCTCCTGCTGACGCTCGACCGGATCGGCCTGCAATTCCTGCAATTCCTGCGGCATCATCTGGGGCGCAAGCTGTTGCTCCAGAAGCTCCGTCTGCTGCTGTATCTGGATAGGCTCGGATGTGCGCTGGATCTGGAGCTGATCGTTTGGATTACTCATAAAGGCACTCCTCCTGTCTATGGAATCGCCCGGACATAGGTGTGGGAAATCGGTCGGGCATGGGGCAGCAGCGCCGTCACCAGCGCCGCCGCAGCCGGGCTGATGGCTTGGACTGTCATCACCGTTTCGGGCGGATAGTGCTTCCGCACGCGCAGATAGGCGGCGTGCAGCAATAGCGGCATATCCTGCGGCCTCCCGCTTTGCACCCATGCCAGATCAATCCGTCCGGGCTCCGGGGCGGTGAACGCCGCAAAAGATCGGATTTCATTGCGCTCCATCACGGCCACGCTGACCCGTGCATCGACACGAGGGTCGGTCAGGGGAAACGGCAGGTAAGCCCCGCCCTTGACCAAGGCCGCCCGGTATGTCGCCGACAATGCGCCGCGGGGCAACTCGGCAAAGCAGGTTGCGCCGCGGGGCGCGGACGTGACACCTTCAAAAAAGCGCGACTGCGCCAGTTCATCCACCGTCAGGCAATAAAGGTTTTCCGGCGTATCCTGCGGCACAAACCCCAACGCCGTCAGGAAGGGCGGCAGGGTCTCATGGTCGGGGCGCGTACAGGTATAGCTGACATTGGCCGTCTCTCCCTGTCCGACGGCTATCTCCAGCAGCGCGTCCATTAGCAGCCGCCCGCCGCCCCGGCGCCGGTAGTCCGGTGCGACATAAAGGGAACGCACATCCAACGTGCCGCCGCGCAGCCATGCGGCAGCCGCCCCGCAGGCGATGTCCCCCTCCATCAGCCCGAGTACGGTGACAGGTTGCCCCCCGTCCACTGCTTCCGCCATCTCCGGCAACAGCAGACTGCGGAATACGGCAAGGTTTTCCCGCTCAATCCAGCCAACCTCCATCTCACACGACCTCCCTATCGGCCATATGCCCCCGGCATCAAGCCTTTTTTGTTAATTTATTATAGCATGAATCGCGCTTGCCAACTTAAAATTTTCTTAAAACCTGCCCCATTCCCCGCCCCTTCTCTTGCCCGACGCATTTCCGCTGTGGTAAAATGATTTTTCAGGAAAGGAGGGCGGCCGGTATGGAAAAGAATCACTGGCAGTCGGTATGCCAACAGGCATGGGAGCAGCTTTACCCGGCTTATCTGGTGGAGGAAGGGAGCTGGCGTCTGCTGGGCGTCAACGAGGTGCTCCGCGCGGAACTGGGGCGTGATCCGACCGGGGAACTGTGTTACCGCGCCCTGATGGGGCAGGATTCCCCTTGCACCTTCTGTCCACGGGACATCGAACCGGGCAAGCGCTGCCTTTGGGAATTTTTTGACAAGGTAAAGCGGCGGCAGATGCTGATCTGCCACTTCGCGCTGGATGTGGAAGAAAGGCGCTGCCGGGCGGGCATGATCGCCGATGTGAGCGAAATGATGAGCCTAAGCGCCCAGCTTTCAGGCTACCTCGCCCTGATGAAGCAGCTCAACGCTATACAGGCCGCCCTGATCAACGGTCTGCACGACCCCATCCATCTGCTGTTGCGCTTTTTGCTCCAGCGTTTCGGCGGTGTGCGGGCGTCCGCCTACTGCCGCGACGGGGATGGCCAGACAAGTTGCCAAAGCCTGACCGATGCAGACGGCGTGCCGGAACGCCATACCGGTGTCCGCCTGCCGGAAGCCGCGCCGGACGAGCAGGTCACGCTGGATGTGATGGGGAAACACTACATCTTCCAGATGCAAAGCCCGGGCAAGCCGGCACTGTGGCAGGAGGAACGGAGCTTTGTTTTCGGCATCATCCGCCCGTATCTGGAGAACGCCGTCCTGCGGGAGCAGCTGGACTATGAGAGTTGCCACGACCCCCTCACCCGGCTGGGCAACCGCGGCCTATTCGCCCGGCAATCCCGGGATACGTTCGCCGACCTGCCGCTGGTCAGCGTACTCTATCTGGATGTGGACGGCCTGAAATACTACAACGACACGCAGGGGCATGACATGGGCGACCGCCTGCTCCGGAAGGTCGCAGAAATCATCAAGGGGCTGTCCGGCCCGAGCGTATACCCCTATCGCATGGGCGGCGACGAATTCCTGCTGGTCTGCCCCGGCTATGACGAGGCGGCAGTGGATGCACTGTACCTTCAGCTACAAGAGCAGGTTGTGCAAAGCAACCGGATATGCCCGGAACCGGCGGTTTCGCTTTCCGTGGGCTGCGCCACCGGCCGTGCGCCGTATAGTCTGGAAACGCTCATCACACAGGCCGACCTGCATATGTATGCCCAGAAGCGTGCCAAAAAGCGTCCGCAGTAACGGCTGGCGTAATACCCTCGGCAGGGGAAGGGATTGCCGGAGTCCCTCGTTGGCGTAGCATAGTGGGGGTGCTTTCCGGCCGGGCTGTTTGTTCTGTGCCGCTATACCATCGGCATCAGCCACGTTATACGCAGGTTTACATATTTTTTGTTGTTATTACACCGTCCAGAGGATAGTCTGCCTCTTGCCCGTTATGAATGAATTTGTAACCAAGGATTGACGCGGTATCACAGGTATACGCACAAAATTTACACAAGATCATGAAACCGTAAGGACATAGAACTGCTATGCAGTGCTATGTCCTTTTTTGCTTCATGAAGTGGAAAACCGCAATAGGTCACGCTCCACAACAGACATATTCATATAGCCTTAAAAACTCATGTATCAAAATAGGGATGGAAGAATATGGGATGAAAGTATAGGATTTACCAAATCGGAAAAGAGCTCTCATTACTATGAAACAACATTCATCATAGTATCCGTCCGAATTGCATAACTTACCGAGAAGGAGGTTTGACTGTGAATGATATTGACCGTGAGATTGGACTGATTCTTTTGAAACGATTGTGGCAGCAAGATTTGATCTCAGAGGATCTCTATCACTCCGCCAGCTGCTCTCGATTTTTTGACAGAAAACATTTTACCCGTTATGCTGAGGATAAACCCTTACAAAACCGAAAGGAGGATCAGCGGCATGATGACCATTAGAAAGTTGCGAGAGCAGATGCGGATGGGCAAGTCTATCTATGATCTTCCCCTGCGGGTTACATATTATGCCCGTGTATCCACGGAAAAAGTGGAGCAGCAAGGAAGTCTGGAAAACCAGGTTCAGTATTATACGGAATTCATTCAGAAAAACCCCAACTGGACGTTCGTGCAAGGCTATGTGGACGAAGGTATCTCTGGAACCAGCACCTACAAGCGGGAGAGCTTTTTGCGTATGATTGACGATGCCCACAGGGGCCTGTTTGACTTCATCATCACCAAAGAAATTTCCCGTTTTTCCAGAAGCACACTGGACAGCATCCAGTATACGCAGGAGCTGCTGGATGCCAATGTGGGGGTTCTTTTTCAGAACGACAACATCAATACCCTGGACACCGATAGCGAGTTCCGCTTGGTGGTTATGGCAGGCGTGGCCCAAGATGAGGTGCGCAAGTTGTCTGAGCGCCTGAAATTTGGGTTCCGGCAATCCATCAAGAACGGCCATGTGCTGGGCAACAACCGCTTGTGGGGATATGACAAGAAGGACTGCAAGTTGACCATTATCCCGGAGCAGGCCGAGGCAGTGAAACTTATTTTTGAACTTTACGCTACCGGGAACTATGGCATCCGCAAGATCGCCCAGGAGCTGACCCGGCGGGGACACACCAGCCTTCTGGGAAATGAGTTCAATCAACTGACCATAAGGCACATTCTGACCAATCCCAAGTATAAGGGGTGGTATTGTGGAAACAAGACCCAGACGCTTGACTACCGCACCAAGAAAAAAGTATTTTTAGAGGAAAGCGAATGGATTATGTATCCAGACCCCAATATCCCGGCCATTGTCTCGGAGGAATTGTGGGATCGGGCCAATGCCGTATTCAAGCAGCGGAGCAGAGCGGTTCGGACAAAATCCACCAGCTATCAGAACCGCTATGCATATAGCGGAAAAATCGTCTGCGGCATCCACGGCACCAGCTTCCACCGGCAGTCCTTCAAAACCTTGCAGGGAGAGACAGAGTTCTGGCGATGCAAAATGTATCGTCAGGGAGGGAAAGAAGCGTGTCATCTGCCGGCGATTCGCAGCAATGAGGTAGATCTGGTTTTGGCAGACCTTTTTCACAAGGTAGTCACAGAAAAAGCACAGATCATCCGTCTGGTGCTGGACAGCATCGGGGAGACCGGCAGCAGAGAGGATCACGCTGCACAGATCGGGCGCATCGAGGTACAGATCAACCAGATAGAGGAAAAGAAAGATAAGCTGCTGGAACTGAGTATGGCAGATGCCATTACCCTTTCAGAGTTTAAGGAGCGCAATGACCGGTTTAACCGTCAGCTCTCCGCCTTAGAGGAACAGGGCGTCGCCCTGCGGCAGCAAGAGCAAGTCCGAAAAGGAACGGGGGTAAATCTCAAAGTTCTGGAAAAAGCGCTTCGGGAGGAACTGGATTTTACAAATGGGGTTCACTCCGAAGTTGTGGCAACGATTCTGGATCACATTGTTGTATTGGAACAAAGCAACGACCAGCAAATCTATTTAGAGGTGTATCTGAGACTGGGGCAGCAGGCTTCAGTCCATTTTCAGCGGGGCGGATTAGTCCTTTGCAATAGTCCTTCTTAACGATGTGCGCTACCAGCCGCAGATTGTGCTCGATGAGCTTGGCGCGCGCCTGTTCGTCGCCGTCCTGCTGCATACGCCGCAGCAGTTCGGCCTCCTCGTCCGGGGTAAGCGGCTTGGGGAACGAGCCATCCGCCCCCTGCACGCGCAGCACCAGAAAAAAACACGCGCCGCCAAGTGCCAACAGGGCAGGCAACAGCATAAAAATGCACCTCACTTTTGTATTGGATACCGTTACCCTATGCGCGGCGGCGGCTGTCCTATGCCGCTGGAAAAAAGGGGTTGTATTTTGCGGCCTTATCCAGTATAATAAACAAGTATCAATGGCAAAATTGCACGAGGAGGTGTAAGTGATGGATGGAAACATGTGGACCGCACAGGACTACCTGGCGGCGGTCGGGCAGTTAGCCCCGCTTGTCATTCTGATCGTGCTGTTCTATTTCCTGATGATCCGCCCGCAGCGCAAGCGCGATAAGGCGGAGCGCGATATGCGTAACTCGATCGCCGTCGGCGATGAGATTTCCACGATCGGCGGGTTCATCGGTCGCGTGGTCAATATCAAGGACGATGTGCTGATTATCGAGTCGTCGAGCGACCGTACCAAGCTGAAGATCTACCGTTGGGCGATCCGCGGTAAGGAGGCGCCGGCAACCGAGGGGATCGAGACCCCCAAGGAAGCCGATCAGGACGCAAAGTAATAAACCGGTTTCTTGCCGAATAGGATAGAGAGAAATCATTCGGCGGGAGGATGCATCGTGATGAGAAAAACCAATGAAGGGCCGTCGCCCGTCGCAGTCCTGCTGCCGGCGGCCGCGGCCGGAGTGGGCACAACGCTGCTGCTGATGTTAGTCGGCGCAATATTGGTGCACCGCGGGGTGCTGCCGGAACAGGCCATCGCACCGTGCGCGCTGGTATTCCTCGCGCTGGGTTGCGCGGCGGCCGCGCTGCTTTCCGCAAAACGCGCCCCGGGCGGTAAATTCCTGTGGGCGATGGGTGCGGGCGCACTGGTTTTTCTGGTGCTGTTGCTGGTGGGCGTGTTTGCGCTGACCCAGCCGGTGGATGTGGTGCGTGTGGCGACCAGCCTGCTGTGCGCGCTGGTGGCTTCGGTGCTCGGTGGTTTCGCGGGCGCCAATATGCGTAACAAAAAACGATACCGTCATCTGAAAAAGTAGGAGGAATTATCCATGAAGCATGTATCTACGCTGACCTCTGCAACCCTCAAGCAGACTGCGGCACACGGCGGCTGCGGCGAGTGCCAGACTTCCTGCCAGTCCGCGTGCAAGACCTCTTGCACCGTGGCAAACCAGAAGTGTGAGCACGCGAAGTAAGCGCGGGTTTCACGAAGTCAAATGCAAGGCGTGCCGGAAGCGGCGCGCCTTGTTTGTTGCATATCGGAGGAATAACAGAAAAATGATTCATCGTTATCAGAAAAACGGCCTGAATTTCGTGCTGGACGTCAATTCGGGTGCGGTGCATGTGCTCGACGATGTGTGCTATGCGGTGTCCGGGCTGGTGGACGAGTCGATGGGCGAAACCTGTCCGCAGGGCGTGGTCGACGCGCTGACGCAGTATAGCGCGGATGAGGTGCGCGAGGCCTACGGCGAGCTGTACGAGCTGAAAAAGGCAGGGCAGCTGTTCGCGGAGGACGACTACATCGATGTGAGCAAATACATCCCCGTCGGCGCGCCGGTCAAGGCGCTGTGCCTGCATGTTGCGCACGACTGCAACCTGCGCTGCAAGTACTGCTTTGCGTCCACGGGCGACTTTGGGCAGGGCCGCAAGATCATGCCGCCTGAGATCGCGAAAAAGGCCATCGACTTTGTCATCGCGCGCTCGGGCAAGCGCCGCAATATCGAGGTCGATTTCTTCGGCGGCGAGCCGCTCATGGCGTGGGATACGGTCGTGCAGACGGTCGACTACGCGCGCAGCATCGAAAAGCAGCACGGCAAGCAGTTCCGCTTTACCATCACCACCAACGGCCTGCTGCTGGATGCGGACAAGCGCGCCTACATCAACGAGAATATGGACAACGTTGTGCTGTCGCTCGACGGCCGCCCGGCGGTCAACGACGAGTTCCGCAAAACCGTGTCGGGCGTGGGCAGCTATGACGTGATCGTGCCAAACTTCAAGGCCTTGGTCGATGCGCGCGACCCTGCAAAGGACTACTACGCGCGCGGCACGTTCACCTCGCACAACCTTGACTTTGCCGACGACGTGGTGCATATCGCGGACGCGGGCTTCGACCGCCTTTCGGTCGAGCCGGTCACCGCCGACCCCGGCTGCGGCTACGACCTGACCGAAGCCGACCTGCCCAAAATCGAGGCCGAGTACGACCGCCTGACCGAGATCATGCTCGAGCGCCGCAAGGCGGGCGAGCCGTTCACCTTCTTCCACTTCATGGTCGACCTCGAACAGGGGCCGTGCGTGGTCAAGCGCCTGCGCGGCTGCGGCGCGGGCTACGAATATGTGGCGGTCACGCCGGACGGCGACATCTACCCCTGCCATCAGTTCGTCGGCAAGGAGGAGTTCAAGCAGGGCAGCGTGCTCGACCAGTCGTTTGATATGGACATCGCCACCAAGTTTGCGGGCATGAACATCTACACCCGCCCGAAGTGCCAGAAATGCTGGGCAAAATTCTACTGTTCGGGTGGCTGTTCGGCGGCAAATTACAACATGAACCACGACATGAACGACTCCTACGACCTCGGTTGTGAGATGGAGCGCAAGCGTCTGGAATGTGCGATTTACCTAAAGGCGATGGAGAAGATGGGTGAAAATTAGTCATTGCGCCAAAAAATATCAAGAAAACGTAAAACGCATTGCGGAAGGTGCGCGCCCTGCCGTATAATGACTACTGTATTTGCAAACGCCCCTTTGCTAAAGGAGATGAAGATATGCCGCAGAATGTTCTGGTGTCCGTGCTGGGCGAGGGTGAATATCTCCCCCGGCTCGTCCGTGCCATTCTGGAAAAAGAGGTCATCCCGGCGCGCAACCTGTTCCTGTCGGGCAAGAACGCGGCTGCCTGTCAGGCGGCTGAGGGATACGACGCGCGTATTTGCGATGACGACCTCTCCGCGGTGATGAAAAGTGAGATCGTGCTGGTCACAGCTTCCAAGCGGGAGATGCCGACCCAGCTGGCGCAGATTTCGAGCAGCTCGCAAAAGCGGCTGGTCGTGACCGTGTGCGACAGCGATAAAGTTGACCTCGCCTATGTGGCCGAGCGCATCGCGTCCGCGACCGAGCTGATCGCCGCTGTGCTGCACCGCGATGAGCAGGGCCGGCTGTATGCCACCTACGAGATCAGCCAGAAGGCGCGCCTGTTCCTGCATCAGCCGTGCCGCGATCTGGTAAACGCCATGTGCGACGCGATCAACGAGGCGGGCTGAGGCGCACCGTCCATCCGTGCCGATGATCCGGCATGGTCTTGCGTTCTAATGGGCGCGGGCCGGGAATATGTTGTTTGTAGCAGTTTCCATAAGGGGGAGACCGATGAACAGACAACGTATTCTCGGCTTTTTTGACGATCTGGCGCGTTCGCCCGCGTTCCTGTTCCTGTGCGCGGTGTTTTTGTGCGGCGCGGTGGCGGGCGGGCTGACCGGCCTGCGCGCCGCAGAAGGGGACGGGGCGGTCGAGCTGGCCGCAATGCTGGACGCGCTGCCCGCGCAGGCGATCAAAAGCGTGCTGTGCGCGCTGCTGTGGGTCATGCTTGCGCCGCTGTGTGCGCTGCTGCGGCCCGCGCCGCTGTTCCTGTCGGCGGCAGCCGCGGCGCGCGGCTTTGTGCTTGCGCTGACGCTGGCCGTCGGGCTGGGGCAGCAGAATGGCATGCTGCTCACGTTCGGGGCGGCGGCGCTGCCCGCTGCGCTCAGCGTGCCCGCGCTGCTGGCCGCCTGCGCGATGGTCTGGCAGAGCGGCGAAGCCGCCGGGCGCTATTCGCTGCGCGTGTGCCGCGTGCCGTTTGTCATCTGCCTGTTGCTCGCAGCGGCGGGTGCGCTGCTGCGCGTTGCATTTGCCGCGCTGTGGCAGGCCTGACCGGCGCGGTTGCATTTTGCGTGCCGGTGTGGTACGATGGGAACGCCCGGTGCGCCGGACAAAGAGAAAAACAGCGGAACGCCCGCCGTCGGGCGGTATCCGCAAGGGGAGGGGAAGAGGACGGATAACCTGATTTTTTGCCTGAATGCAACCGTCCCGATTTTTGCGATCATCCTGCTGGGCCGCGTGCTGCGCGCCCGGCACTTTTTTGCGCCGCAGACGCTTGCCGAACTTGACCGGCTTTCGTTCAAGGTGCTGCTGCCCGTGCTGCTGTTCCGCGATATCGCGGCCGGACGCATCACCGAGCAGTTTGACCTGAAATTTTTCCTGTTCTGCGCGGGCGTCACGACCGTGTACTTTTTCGCCATCTGGTTGGGCGCGGCCAAGCTGCTGCCGGATAAAAGTATGGTCGGCGCGTTCACACAGGGCGCATTCCGCGGTTCGCAGGCCGTTTTGGGCGTGGCGTTCGTGCAGAACCTGTACGGCGACGCGGGGCTTGTGCCGCTGATGATCGTGGCGAGCGTGCCGCTGTACAACATTTACTCGGTGCTGGTGCTGACCGTCACCGCGCCGGACGCGAAAACCGCGCAGCACCACGGCATTGTCTCGCGCACGCTGGGCGGTATCATCAGCAACCCGATCATTTTGGGTATTCTGGCCGGTTTGCCGTTTTCGCTGTTGCAGGTGGATTTCCCGCCTATGCTGGCCAAAGGGCTGGACATGCTTTCGGCCTGCGCGACCCCGGTCGCCCTGATTAGCATCGGCGCGGGGTTTGAGGGCGCGAAAGCGATCAAAAAGCTCGCCCCGACCTGTGCCGCGACGTTCATCAAGCTCATTTTGCTGCCGGTTATCTTCCTGCCCATCGCGGCGTGGATGGGCTTCCGCGATCAGGCGATGGTTGCGCTTGTCATCCTGTGCGGCGCGCCGAGCACGGTGTCCGGCTATGTGATGGCGAAAAACATGGGCGGCGACCATGTGCTGGCCGCGTCCATCGTTGTGCTGAGCACGGCGCTGAGCGCGGTGACGTTGACGGCGACCCTATTTATCCTGCGCACCACAGGTTTGATTTGACATTATCCCTCCATACTGGTATTGTAAAAACAGCAATGCCAGTTTGGAGGGATTTTTT
>DSLFI04101__coassemble_649_pt1 | contig 14470 bp, 12 predicted proteins | sample DSLFI04101__metabat2_low_PE_004 | metagenome-assembled genome bin DSLFI04101 | reverse complement strand
CTCAATATTAGGATGCTGGGCAAAATCCGCACCCTGTTCGCGCGCCATGCGCGGCAACCATTCGCGTGCGGCCGCGCCCGTGGCATGCACATGATGATAGCGCACGCCGTTCTTGCACTCGAGCGCCAGCGTACCCGCCATATGCTCGTTCATATACTTCGCGCCCATCGAGCCCCAGAAGGATACAACCAACTGGTCGTCGTCAGACAGGCCGAAGCGTGCGCGCGCTTTCACCCGGTCAGCCGCGAGGATTTCGCCGCGCACCGGCGCGCCGGTCAGCACGACCTTATCGCCCCCACCGAGGATCTCCTTAGCCTGCTCAAAGCAGACCAGCACGCGATCGGCCTTTTTTGACAGCATTTTGGTCACCTTGCCGGGCAGGGCGTTAACCTCAAGCAGCACCGTCGGGATACCCATCTGCTGCGCCGCGCGCACGACCGCAAACGACGCATAGCCGCCGCAGCCGATCACACAATCGGGCTTGGCCTGCTGCAACAGTTTTTTTGCCTTGGAGACCGCGGACACCGCGAGCTTTGCTGCCTTCACATTATGCGCCAGCCCCTTAGGACTGAGCGAACGCGACAAACCGATAATCTCAATTGCGTCGAGCGGATAGCCTTCGCGCGGCACCAATTTATTCTCAATGCCGCGCGCCGAACCTGCAAAACGCACCACCGTTTCCGGATGTTTCTGTTCAAAATACCGCGCAATGGCAAGGCCGGGCGTCACATGGCCGCCCGTACCGCCGCCGGTGATATACAGTCTCAAACCTAGTTCCCCCTTTATTTTCAGCCGCGCCACAGGCGGCTACCTTTATGATTCCGCACGCACATCGACGCGCGCATAGCGGGATATGTTGAGCAAGATACCCATTTCGCCCAGCTGCATCAACAGCGCCGTGCCACCGTAGCTGAAAAATGGCAGGCTCGCACCGGTAACCGGGATAATGCCCGTGATAACGAACAGGTTCATCAGCGTCTGGATGGCGAGCTTGGCGGTGATGCCGGTCGCAAGCAGGCAACTGAACTGGTCAGGGGCCGCCCGCGCAATCTGGAACCCGCGGAAGATCAGGTAGGCAAAAAGCGCCAATACCAGCAGCGCACCGACAAAGCCCATCTCCTCGCACCACGAGGAAAAGATGAAGTCATTCTGTGGCTCTGGCAGATACAGGTGCTTTTGCATGCCCTGTCCCAGCCCTTGCCCGAACAGGCCACCCGAACCGATGGCGATCTGGCTCATCGCGCCCTGCCAACCCTCATTGCGCATGTTGGCAAACGGATCAAGCCAAACGGCAAAGCGCTCCTGCACATGCTCAAAAGCAAAGTAAAAGGCGGTCAACGTCACCGCACCAATCACGCCGATCGGAACGAAATAACCCAGCCGCATGCCGCCTGCTACGAGGATCACAACGCCCAACCCACAAATAATCATCATCGCGGAGGTATGCGGCTCCAGATAAAGCAAGCCGATGTAGACGGCCAGCAGAAAACCATATGGCTTAATCATTGTCCGCAGGCTGCGCACGCTCGACGGGTTCTGCGAAACCCAATAGGCAAAGCAAACGATAACCGTGATTTTAGCCAGCTCGGACGGCTGGAAGCCGAACAGCCAGCGCTGCGCGCCCTTGCTTGCCGTACCCAGCGGCGTGACAACCAAAATCAGCAGGATGATCGAGACGATCATCATTTCCTTATGAAAGCGTGCATACAGCTTATAAGTTATCTTGGAAATAAAAATCATAGCGGCCAAGCCGATCGCCGCGTTGATTCCCTGCTGCCTGATAAAATAGGTCGCGCTGTCCTGATAAAACAATGCGTTGGAGTAGCTGGCTGAGAACAGTGCAATCAGACCGATGATCAACAGCAGCACAACCGTGCCGAACACGCCCGTGTCCCATGCATGGGCGCGCACCCGCGCATGTGTGCGCGGATAGGCGGGCGCATGAGCCTGTGTCAGCGCCACGTCGCGCGGCACAGGCGCGCGATCAGGCTGCATCGGCCGTCGCGCCGGATCGATCCGCTGGCGCGGGTCGGGTCGGCGCGCTGCGCGCGCCCGTCTCGTTGTCGAAGCCATGGGGACACCTCCGAAGGGTCAGGGATGGAAAACAGAGATAATTACACCGGCACCATCGTGCAGAGCCGCCTTACGGCCATACCGGCGCGAGGGCAACGAAATATGCCAGCAGGCAAAGCAGGATGGTGATACCGGAAAACGTCAGAACGATTTTTTTCTCGCCCCAGCCGCACATCTCAAAATGATGGTGGATCGGGGCCATTTTAAACAGGCGTTTGCCGCCCGTCGCTTTAAAGTAGGTCACCTGCAGGATGACCGACAGCGTTTCAATAATATAAATAAGGCCAACCAGCAACAGAATCAGTGGCATATCGCACGCGAACGCCAGCCCGGCCACCGCACCGCCGAGGAAGAGCGAACCAGTATCGCCCATAAACACCTTGGCGGGATTGAAGTTATAGATCAGGAACGCGGCCAGTCCGCCCGCGAGCGCTGCGGCAAAAATGACCACACCCGCATCGCCGCGCTGCACGCCGACAAAGGTAAAGAAAATTGCAACCGGCAGCGTCACGCCTGCGGCCAAACCGTCAATACCGTCGGTCAGGTTGACCGCGTTATCCGCGCCGACAATGACAAACGCCGCAAAAATGATGTACAGCGGCCACGGCCATGCAAAAGCGATGTCAGTAAACGGAATCCACAGCAGCGGCACGCCGCTCGAGTTCAGGAACAGCACCAGAATAAACGCGCCGGCAACCAAAATCTGTAACGCCAGCTTCTGCTTAGGCGTGAGTCCAGCGTTTTCCTTTTTGCGGATCTTAGCGTAATCGTCAACCATACCGACCGCACCATACGCAACCGACAGACCAAGCACAGCCAACGAGGAGACACACACCTCGCCGACAAAGCTGTTTCCCGCCGCAACCGCAACGGCAATACCGATGATGAACATAAAGCCGCCCATCGTCGGGATGTTTTGCTTGTTCATGTGCCATTTCGGCCCAATCTCCAAGATTTTCTGGCCGAACTTCATCTTGCGCAGGTAACGGATGACCGCCGGCCCGATCGCCGCGGTCAGCACGAACGCAACCGAACAGGCTACCAGCGCAGTATACAGGTTTGCAGAGTTCATTCTTCCACGTCCTCCCCTAAAAACATCGCCAGCGCGCGCTCCATGCGCATGCCGCGGCTGCCTTTAAACAACAGCGCGTCACCCGGCTTTGCGTCCTGCCGCAGTGCGGCGGCCAGCGCTACCTGATCGTCAAACGCATAGGCGTGTTCCATTCCGTTTTCCTGCGCGCCCGCAACCATTGCAGCCGCGTCCGGGCCGAAGGCGTAAAGTGCATCCGCGTGCGCAGCCGCCGCACGGCCCGCCCGCCGATGGCCTTCTTCGGCATAGTCGCCCAACTCAAGCATCGAACCGAGCACCGCGAAACGTCGCCCATCCGGTGCCATGCCGCCCAGCACAGCGAGGGTCGCTTCCATCGCATCCGGGCTGGCATTGTAGCAGTCGGCAAAAATTTGATAGCCGTCCTGCTCGTAGATATTCTGCCGCATGCCACTGGCTTCATAAGAAACCAGTCCTGCCGCAATCTGCGCGGGTGTCTCTCCCAGCAGCAGGCCGACGGCGGCCGCTGCAAGTGCATTGAGTATGTTATGCGCACCAGGAATCGTAAGCTTTGCAGCAAATTCCCCCCCACAGGGCAGCGCCGTATCCGGCAAGCTGTTGTTGATCACATCAAACGAGCCGTCCTCGTGCAGCGTGGCCGTCAGGTCGCACGCCGGGTTGTCGATACCGTAGGTCACAACGCGGCAGCCAAGTTTTTCCCGTTTGTCCCACAAAAGCGGCTCGTCACCGCACAGAACGGCGCAGCCGTCCGGCTGCAAGCCCTCGAGGATCTCGAGCTTTGCCTTGCAGATACCCTCGCGCGAGCCAAGGAACTCAATGTGCGAGGTGCCAATGTTGGTGATGACCGCGATATCCGGCTTTGCTGCCGCCGTCATGCGAGACAGCTCGCCGAAGTGGTTCATACCCATTTCTGCCACCATGACCTCGGTATCCCGCGTCATGCCAAACAGCGTCAGCGGCAGGCCGATCTCGTTATTGAGATTCCCCTCTGTCTTTTGTGCGCGCAGGCTCTGCGACAGCACAGCATACAGCAACTCCTTGGTCGTCGTTTTTCCAACCGAACCGGTCACGCCGACCACCTTGCCACCGCACATCTGCCGGTAACCGCCCGCAAGGTCGAGCAGCGCCTGTGACGTGTTCCCCACATACAGTGCAGGCACCGGATATTCCTCATTGTGCCGATGGGATACGACCGCCGCCGCCCCATTTTCAATCGCCTTGCCGATGAAGTCATGCGCATCAAAGCGCTCTCCCTTAACCGGCAGAAACAGCGCATTTTCCGGAATCTGCCGCGAATCGGTCGAAACCGCAGTCAACTCTGCTTCACCCGACGCTTCACCGCCGGTCCACGCCGCCGCCTGCGCCAGCGTAAATCGTTCCATGCCCTTTCTTCCCCCAATATGTGGGATGCGCACCCGGCGCACCCGCTTACTTCTTCTTTGTAAAATAGTCTGCGACGATCTCGCGTTCGTCCATGTGGTGCTTAACGCCGTTGACCTCCTGATAGGTCTCATGCCCCTTGCCCATCAGCACGATTACATCGTTCTTTTTGGCGTGCGCCATCGCCCAGTGGATCGCCTCCGTTCGGTCAACGATGACCTGCATCGGGGTTTTGGTGTCCTTCATACCTTCGAGGATATCGTCGATAATCGCCTGCGGGTCCTCCATGCGCGGATTGTCGCTCGTGACCACGCAGAAATCCGCGAGGTTCGCCGCGATCTTGCCCATCTTCGGGCGCTTGGTGCGGTCGCGGTTGCCACCACAGCCGAACAGTGCAATAACCCTGCCTTTGGCAAAACCGCGCACTGCGCGCAGTACATTCTCCACGCCGTCCGGCGTATGGGCGTAGTCGATCAGCACGGTGTAATCCGTGTCTGTCGGTACGACCTCGACGCGCCCCTTAACGCCATTGGCTGTTGCCAACGCCTTGGCCGCATCGGCCAGCGACATGCCAGCCTGTAATACCATGCCGAGCGCCGCGAGTGCATTCTCAACCGAGAATTTCCCCGGGATGCCCAGCTTGACGCGCGCCATTTCGCCCTTTACTGCGGCGACAAATTCCACACCGTCCGCGTGCAGACCCACATTTTTCGCCGTCAGATCGGCGGCATCCTTATCGCAGGAGAAAGTCAGGCACGGGCATTTCGCATCGGCCAGCATGGCCTCTGCTGCGTCATCATCCAGGTTGATCACGCCCTTGTCGCTGATCGAAAACAGTTTTGCCTTGGCCTTGCGGTATTCCTCCATCGTCTTGTGAAAGTCGAGGTGATCCTGCGTCAGATTGGTGAATGCGCCGACTGCAAAGCGGATGCCGTGCACACGGTCGAGCACGAGCGAGTGCGAGGATACCTCCATAATCACATGGGTGCAGCCCGCATCGCGCATACGCGCGAACAGTGCGTGCAGTTCGTAGCTTTCGGGGGTGGTACGTTCGGTCTCGATCACCTCATTGCCGATCATATTCTGATTGGTACCGATCAGACCGACCTTATGCCCCGCTTGTTCCAGCATATGTTTGACCAGATAGGTGGTCGTGGTTTTACCGTTCGTGCCGGTCACGCCCAGCATGACCATGCTGTCGGCTGGATGGCCGAAACGGTTGGCCGCGATCTCGGCGAGCGCCTGCCGTGCGTTTTTCACTACGACAGCCGGCGCACCTGCGGGCGCCTCTTCGCACACGATTGCCGCCGCGCCCAGCTCGAGCGCTTTTCCGATATACTGATGCCCATCGGTGGCAAAGCCGCGGATGGCAACGAACAGGTCACCCGGCTGCACCGCGCGCGAATCATAACGCACTTCTCCGATATCCAAACCGCCCGGTGCGGTGCTATTTTCTACCGCGACCCCGCGGAGCAATTCCTCCAATTTCATATTCTTCCTCCTATCGGTCGTTGACGTTTGTGGTATCCGAGAATTCGACCGTTACCACCGCGCCGATATTCACCTTGGTTCCCACCGCCGGACTCTGCCGGCTGGCTGTGGTACTGCCCGTCACCTGCGAGGACGCAACGCCCTTCTGCTTAAGGTACAGGCCATATTGCTCGAGCACGCTACGGCACTCGTCCGGCGTCAGGCCGGTCAAGTCAGGCACTTCAACCTGTTCGGTCGGCTTGCTCTCACCCATATACAGGATAACCTTGCCGCTGGCCGGGATACGCACGCCGCCCGACGGCACCTGATCGGTGACCTTGTCGCCTTCGCCCACGACGCGGTACGAGAAGCCCGCCTGCTCAAGCGAGGCCGCGGCTTCGCTTTCGGTCGAACCGATGACGCTCGGCACAGTCAACTCGCGGCGGTCGTTCTCCTCATCCGTGTAGATCGGGGTGACGCCGACATAGGGCAGCACATCCTCCATGATACGGCCAACAACCGGTGCGGCAATCGCGCCGCCGCCGTGCGCGGCGGATTCGGGCAAGTCGTTGATTGCAACGAGTACCGCGATCTGCGGATCATCCATCGGTGCAACGCCGATGAAAGACGCTGTATAACGGTTCTCGGTGTCGACTTCGTTGCCCTCGTCGTCGCGCAGCTTTTCAATCTCAGACGTTGCGGTCTTACCGCCGACACGGTAGCCGGGGACATAAGCGTTTTTACCCGTGCCACCATCGACGACCGCCTGCATCGCCTCGCGCATATAGGCCGAGGTCTCTGCCGAAATGACCTGACGGATGATAGTCGTCTCGGTCGTCGATTTGACCGAACCGTCCGACCCGAGGATTTCCTTTACCACACACGGCTGCTTGAGTTTGCCGTCATCGACGATCGCGCAAACCATATTCAGCATCTGGATCGGCGTAACCGTAAAGCGCTGGCCGAACGACGCAACTGCAAGCGAAACTTCGTTCCACTCGCTGGTCACATTGACATCGTGGAACTGGCCTTTGCTTTCGCTGGGCAGGTCGATGCCGGTCGGCTCGGTCAGGCCGAACGCCTTGTAAAATTCGTAGAACCGATCCAAACCGGTATTGGCGACAATCTGCATCATCGCCACGTTGCACGAGTTCATCAGCGCCTCAGTCAGCGTTTGCGTGCCGTGGCCGCTGGTGTTGGAACAGCTGATTGGCTTGGACCAGTCGCCAACCATCATCGAGCCGCCGCAGTAATAGGTATCCTCCTCGTGTGCAATGCCCAATTCATAGGCCGTAGCAACGTTCATCAGTTTGAACGTCGAACCCGGCTCATAGTTATCGGTCACTACCGGATTATACCACATTTTGTACAGCTGCTGTGAACGAATTTCGGTCAGCTCATTGACGAGTTCTTCGTTATCCTGCACACTTTGCGGAAGGTTAGCAAGACCGCCCTCCCGATAATACTTGTCACTGATCTCGGCCGTGACACCGTGTTCCTGCAAAGCGGCCTGCACGTTGGTTTTGAGCTCCTCGATATAGCGCTCGTCAGTAATCGTGTAGGAATTGTTCGGATCGTAGTCCGGCAGAGATGCCATCGCCAGCACCTCGCCGGTTTTAACGTTCATCACGATGCCGGAAACACCGTCACGGGCCTGCGGATTATCGGCCAGCGCGGTCTCCAGATGCTTTTCGAGGAAGTTCTGGATATCGCTATCGATGGTCAGCACAAGCGAGTCACCATCCTGTGCGGGGATATACTGCTCGGTTTCGGGCGTCATATCCTGATTCTGTGCGTTCTGCACGCGCACCAGACGGCCCGCTGTACCGGAAAGCACATCGTTGTACTCAGCTTCCAGACCATAAGCGCCATTGTTGTCGCTGCTGACATAGCCGAGTACTGCGGACAGGAACGCACCCTGCTGGTAATAGCGTTTGGTATCCGGCTCGGAATATACGCCCGTGCAACCCGCTTTTTCCAGCGCGGCATATAACTCCTTTGCAACGTCCTTGTCGACCTTCTGTGCGATGATCTCATACTCCGAATCGGTTTTCTGCACCTTAGCCAGCACCGTCTCGTAGTCCAGACTGAGCGAATCGGCCAGAATCTGCGCCAGCGTCTGCTGCCGCACCTGCTTTTCGGCTTCATCCTTGAGGTCGCCGACCACAGCCTTGGGCGAAACGACCACGCGCTCGACCTCGGCCGACTCGGCCAGCACCTGCATATTCGCGTCGTAGATCACGCCGCGGTTGGGTGTGATGAACGTATCACGCGTCTGCAAGGACGCAGCCTGCTGCCGGTAAAAATCATAATGGAACACTTGCATATACAGCAGACGGACGGCAACCAGCCCAAAGCCCAGCACGATAAAGATAAGCGTCAGCCCGACGATGCGCCCGCGCATCTGGTTGTTCGGTCTTTTTGCTGTCATATCCGTCCGTTCCTCCATAATCTGTTTTAAAAATGCGTAAGGAGTCAGAAGTTTCCACCTCTCACTCCCCTGTACGCATCCTATTCATTTACTCACCGGATATATTCCACGATTGCGGAAAAGCTGCGTGCCAATCCGGCAAACAGCGACCCGAGCGACATCCCGCTCTCGGCCACCGTCACGGTATCGGGGTTGGTCAACTCGACGTACTCGATCTGGGCATTATCAAACTTGACCATACCCAGATTGTTGACGGCGTACTCCTCGATCTCATCCATGTCCATGCTGTTGACCTTTTTGGTCGTCAGCGAAACGTTTTCCGCTTTCAGTTCATTGAGCGTTTCGTTCTGCTCACCGACCAGCGCACTCAGCTCGGTCAGCTGCATCTGGCAGTACAGGATGTAGGCTGCCGTCATCGCAAGCACGATGGCGCAAGCCATAACGCTGGGCCGCAAGCCCGCTTTTTTACGCCGGCGCGGTGTCGGTGCGACGCGCAGATTGCGTTGCTGTTCCTGCTGAGCCGGAAAACGTTCTTCAAATTGTTCATAAGCCACGCTTTCCCTGCTGGCAGACCTCATTGCATTTCCTTTCTCCTGCGGTTGCTGTTCATATTTTCTCACATACACGCAGCTTGGCGCTGCGCGCACGCGGATTCTCTTCGATCTCTTTCTCATTCGGAAGGATCGGCTTACGCGAAACCAGCCTCACCTTCGGTTTTTTGCCGCAAACGCATACTGGAAACTCTTTCGGGCAGGTACACCCCTGTGCCGCCTGTTGGAACGCCGCCTTAACGATACGGTCTTCCAAACTGTGGAATGTGATCACCGCAAGCCGCCCCCCGGGGCTCAGGCAATCAATCGCCTTATCCATCGCCTCTCGCACCGCGCCCAGCTCGTCGTTCACCGCAATGCGGATCGCCTGAAAGCTGCGCTTGGCCGGATGCTGTTTTTCCCGCTTTGCCTTGCCCGGCATCGCGCCCTTGATCACGTCAACCAGTTCCAGCGTTGTCCCAATCGGCTTTTTTGCCCGTTCCCGTTCGATCGCTGCGGCAATCAGCGGCGCATACCGCTCCTCGCCATACTCAAACAGGATGCGCCGAATCTCATCACGGCTCCACTCATTTACCACGTTCCACGCGGTCAGCGTCTGCGTGCGATCCATGCGCATATCGAGCGGTGCGTCCTGCATGTAGGAAAAACCGCGCTCCGCATGATCGAGCTGCGGCGACGATACGCCCAAGTCAAACAGGATACCATCTGCACCCGACAACCCAAGCGAGGCCAGCACACGGTCGATGTCGCGAAAATCGCTTTTGACCGTGGTCACACGCTGCCAAACATCGCGCAGGCGTTCCTTTGCGTTTTCCAGCGCCTCATCGTCCCTGTCGATACAGATCAAGCGTCCGTTATCATGCAAACGCTCCGCGATGCGGAGCGAATGCCCGGCGCCGCCGGTCGTCGCGTCGACATAAACGCCGTCCGGCTTGATCGCCAGCGCCTCCAGACAGGGCTCGAGCAGGATGGATACATGATGAAATTCCATACGACCCTCCTGCCTGTCCGGTTAAAAATCAATGTCTTCTACGTCAGCAGCCACGCTCTCCGCGTCGATCTCCTCGTTGTACGCACGCCATTTGTCGCTGTTCCAGATCTCGGCGTGATCGAGCTGGCCAATGACCACCACGTCTTTTTGCAAGTCGGCAAACTCACGCAAGTTGGACGGGATCAGGATACGTCCCTGTGCGTCGAGCTGCGCGTCGAATGCATTGGCGAAGTAATAGCGCTTGACCCGGCGCGCCTTTTCGCCGTTGCCCAGACTGCGGATGCGCTCCTCAAGCGCCTCCCATTCCTTCTCCGGGTATACGGCAAGACAGCCGTCCAGTCCCTTTGTCACGGTGAAGTGCTCACCCAGCTTTTCGCGCAGCTTGGCCGGCATTGCCAGACGCCCCTTGGCGTCTACGGAATGCTTGTACTCGCCCTTCACCGGTTTTCACACCCCACCTTCGCCTTGATGGAGCAGCGTGGCACTTATCCCCACGCATCCCCACCTTGCTTCCATTATAGCGGGACGCCCTTGGGATTGCAAGTTTTATTTCGCATTATTTTGCAGAACATTCCGGCCATATATTCGTGAATTCGACAGTTTTTGCAATTTTCAAACACTTGTTCGATGATTTCCCATATTTCTTTCCAACCCCATCCAGTGGTGGTAAATCCCACCGTTAAACCATATCTGGCCCATAATTTCCAGCTCGCAGAAAGCCACAGCCCACACTTGCCAACATTCCGTGGGACAAAGTGGGAGGCTGTGCTTTGCGCTTTCGGATAAACCGGTCATAAAAAAACAGCCGTCCAGAGACGGCTGTTTTTTCTCACGATTAGAATTTTTACTTTGCGATGCTCTTGAAGCGCTGGCGCGCCTTGCGCACCTCTTCGAGCGAGAGCGCGACGGCCTCCTCGGTGCGCTTGAGTGTGTCCTCACAGTACTCATTGGCCACGCGACGCAGTTCACGCGCCTGAATTTCCGCATTGCCCTGCACTTCCTTGGCCTTGCGGCGCGCAGCCACCACGATTTCGGTCTCGGACACCATCTGCCGAGCATCCTCCTCCGCCTGACGGCGAATCGCTTCCGCTTCGCGTTTGCCGGAAGCCAGCATTTCACTACGCTTGGACACAATATCCTGTGCGACCTGTAGGTCATTGGGCAAAGTCGCGCGCAGCTCGTCGAGCAGATCGAGCAGATGGTCACGTTCGATGATGCACTTCTCGCCCGCCAGCGGAATGCCCTTGGCGTCCTGCACCATATCGTACATACTGTTGATCAGTTCGTCCAAAGTTGCCATCGGTTACCCTTCCTTTCTTGTCCGGCGCACAATGTCCTGCATGATCCCATCGGGGACGAAACCGGCGACACTGCCGCCGTGTACCGCAATGTCCTTCACAACAGACGAGGACAGGTACATATACTCCGCGCTGGTCATCAGGAAAACCGTATCCAGCTCGGGATTCAGCTTCCGATTGGCCAGCGCCATCTGAAATTCGTATTCAAAATCCGAAACCGCGCGCAGCCCCTTGACTACCGCGCATGCTTGTAGCTGCCGGGCGTAGTCAGCCAACAGGCCGCCGAACGAGGCAATTTCCACATTCGGCAAGCCCTCGGTCGTCTGCCGGAGGAAGGCCATGCGTTCTTCCACCGTAAACATCGGCTTTTTGTTCTGGTTGTGCATGACCGCCACGACCAGCCGGTCAAACATGACCGACGCGCGGCGGATAATATCCAGATGCCCCAGCGTAACCGGGTCAAAGCTGCCCGGATAAATTGCAGTTCTCATGTTTTATTCATTCCGTTCCGCCGTCCCGCAGGCGCAGAACGGTAATCATAGTCGCGCCATAGCGGCGCTCCCGGACGACCTCAAAGCCGTGCGCGAATGCATCCTCTACTGCACTTTCGCATATTATTATACCATCCGCAGAGAGAATGTCAAACGTTTCTATTGTCGACAATGCATTTTCCAGCAATCTTCCACCATAAGGCGGGTCAAGGAAAATCAGGTCAAACGCCCGTTTCGGTGCATGCGAAAGGTACCTAGTCGCCTCGCCGCAGTGCACCGTACTGCGGCTGTCCACCCGGGCGGTTTTTGTATTTTTACACACGATATTGTATGCTGTCTTATTCTGCTCCACAAAATCACAGTGCGCTGCGCCACGCGACAGTGCCTCGATCCCGAGTTGCCCGGTACCTGCAAACAGGTCAAGTACGCGCGCGTCGCGCACATAATCCTGAATCAGGTTGAACACATTTTCCTTGACGCGGTCGGTCGTCGGACGGGTGTTCATGCCGGGCACGGGCTGAAGCTTGCAGCCCCGCGCCGAACCGGATACCACACGCATGGGTCAATCCTCCTTGTGGAAAAAGTCAAATACTGCCTGCGCAGCGTTGCGCGGCAAAATACGGGCCAGCTCCTGCTCACTTGCACCGCGGATGTTTTCAATACTGCCAAAGTGACGCAGCAGCTCGGCACGGCGCTTATCGCCCACACCGGGAATTTTGTCCAAGGTCGATCCTCGCACCTTTTTGCCGCCCAACTTGCGATTGTACTCGATGGCAAAGCGGTGTACCTCTTCCTGTATGCGCCCGATCAGCGCAAACAGCGCGGGCGTGGCCGAAATACCGAACTCGCGCCCATCCGGCGCAACCAGCGCACGCGTGCGGTGCTTGTCATCCTTGACCATGCCGAAACAGGGCGTTTCCAGCCCAAACGAATCGAGCACTTCTTTGCATACACGGACATGCCCGAGACCACCGTCAATCAGGAACGCACTGGGCAGCGGCGTGAACTTTTCGTCCCCATCGACATAGCGCTGCACACGGCGCGTGAGCATTTCGCGCATGGATGCATAGTCGTCCTGCCCATTCGCCGCACAGGCAATCTTAAACTTGCGGTAAGCGCTCTTTTTCGGCTGCCCTTCGACAAAAACCACCATCGAACCGACCGTATCCTGCCCAGCAAAGTTAGAAATATCATACGCCTCGAGCCGCAGCGGCAACGCCGCCATACCCGTGACATTTTGCAACAGTTCGAGCGACTTATGCCGCCGTTCAGACTGCTTTTCGCGCCGCTCGATCTCCTCATATGCGTTTTTCTCCGCCAATTTGGTCAGCACACGGCGTTCGCCGCGCTGCGGCACGGCCAGCTCCACTTTGCGCTCAGCGATCGAGGACAGGTACTCCGCAATCGCCTCCTGCTCCTCGATTTCGTGTGACAACAGCACCGTTTTGGGCACCGTGCCGCGCTGCGCATAATATTGCTTGACAAACGAGGACAACACCTCTGCCGGGTCGCTGCCGGTCAGCGAAAACAGCGTGTATTCCTTATCCTGCAAGGCGCCACCCGCATAGTGCAGCACGCAGACGCACGCACGCGTCTGCCCTTGCACAAAGGCAACCACATCCAACTCAGCGAACGCACCCGCGACAACATGCTGCCGCGTCCCCAGCTTTTGCACCGCACGCAACCGATCGCGCAGCATAGCAGCGCGTTCGAACTGCAATTCCTCAGCAGCCTCGTTCATCTTTTCGGTCAGTTCTTTTTCCAGTTTTTTTGCGTTTCCCTCAAACAGATCGACCGCTTGTGCGATTAGCGCGCGATATTCCTCCGAGCTGACCTTACCTGTGCATGGTGCGCAGCAACGTCCAAGATGCTGGTTCAGGCACGGCCGCTCCTTCCCGATATCGCGCGGGAATACCCGCGCACAGGTTTTCAGCAGCAGTGCCTCGCTGATCGTATCGATCGCGCGGCGCGCGGCCACACGCCCCGGGTAAGGGCCGAAATAGCGCGCCCCGTCACGCGCAGGGCGCGAAACCACAGAAAACGCCGGATAAGGCGCATCCGTGTTCAGCCGGATATAGGGGTAGCCTTTGTCGTCCTTCAACAGGATATTATACTTTGGCTTGTATTTTTTGATCATCGAGTTTTCCAGCACAAGCGCTTCAAACTCGCTTTCGGTCACAATGATATCGAAATCGTCGATATGGCTGACCAGCTGTCTGGTTTTGGCGTTCAGCCGCTCAGGCGGCTGAAAATAGTTGGACACGCGGTTGCGCAGCAGCTTTGCCTTGCCGACATAGATCACTTTGCCGGTTTTATCCTTGTGCAAGTACACGCCCGGCTGCATCGGCAGACGGCGCACGCGTTCCTTGAGCTGTTCCCTTGTCATGGCGGAGCCGCCTCCTTTGCACGGGTGCCTGCGATAAAAAAAGCGCCGAGCAATTCGGCGCTTTTCGCAGGATGCGATAACTTAGTCGGTGAAATTGGACGTGATCAACTCAACCAGCGCTGCAACAGCCTCTTCCTCATCCGGGCCGTCCGCGATCAGGTTGATGGTGGTACCCTTGGTGATACCAAGGGACAGGATGCCGAGCAAGCTCTTGGCATTGACGCGGCGCTCTTCCTTCTCTACCAGAATCGTCGACTTGAACTCATTCGCCTTCTGAATGAAAAAAGTTGCGGGACGGGCGTATAAGCCTACCTGATTGGTAACCTGTAC
>DSLFI04101__coassemble_640_pt1 | contig 14600 bp, 18 predicted proteins | sample DSLFI04101__metabat2_low_PE_004 | metagenome-assembled genome bin DSLFI04101 | reverse complement strand
CGCGTGTTGCATGCGCATTTTTCCCACATCGAATACAATGCCAAGGGCGAAGTGCGGCATCTTACCTTTGCAGACACGGTGTTCGGCCCGGACTTTGAGCCGGTCGCGCAGGAAGCCGCCGCGCGTGGCTATACCCCGACGTTTATCTGCGAATCGGCTGGCACACAGGCCGAGGACGCAGTAACCATGATGCAACAATTTCAAAAGGAGACGGAGAAATGAAAAAAGTGCTGCTCATCCATGGCCCCAATATCAACCTGACCGGCCAACGGGAGCCGGGGATCTATGGGTCGGAAACACTCGCCGCCATCAATGCAGAGGTCGTTACCAAATGCCAGCGGCTGGGGATGGACTGCGCGGTGTTCCAGTCCAACTCGGAGGGTGCGCTGATCGACCGTTTACACGCCGCACGCGAGGACTGCGACGCTATCATCATCAACGCGGGTGCGTATACGCATTACAGCTATGCTTTGCGCGACGCGATTGCAGCGGTACGTCTGCCCACGGTGGAGGTGCATATGTCCAACGTGGACGCGCGGGAGGAATTCCGGCATAAGTCGGTCATCGGGCCGGTGTGCGCGGGTTCGATCGCGGGCTTTGGCAAGCACAGCTACCTGCTGGCGGTCGATGCGGTCAAGGCCATCCTTGAGTGAGGCGAACGGTATGAAACGGAAGGAATTACAGGCGCTTTTATTGGAAGCGCCGTTCGATGCGCTGGTGCTGACAGGCGAGATCAACCGCCGCTATGCGACCGGTTTCCATTCGACCGCGGGCGCGGTATACCTGTCAGCCAAGCAAGCTGTATTTTACACGGATTTCCGCTATGTCGAGGCCGCGCGTGCGGCGGTCACTGATTTTGAGGTGCGGGAGATCGGCGTCGGGCGTAGTTATACGGCGGCGGTCAATGAGCTGATCGAACAGGACGGGGTGAAAACCATCGCGCTTGAGGATGAAACGCTCACCCATGCCGCTTTCACCCGCTGGGCTGCCGCACTACACGCGACTGCCGTCCGGCTTGAGGATCGTGTCACCCGCCTGCGCGTGGCCAAGGAGGACAGCGAGGTAGAGAAGATTGTCGCGGCGCAGCGGATTGCCGAGCAGGCGTATGAGGAAGTGCTGGGCGATATCCGCGCGGGCGTGACCGAAAAAGAGATCGCCGCGCGCCTAACTTACCTGATGCTGCACTATGGCGCAGAGAATATGTCGTTTGACCCGATCGTCGTGTCGGGCGCGAACAGTTCCAAGCCGCACGGCGTGCCTACCGAAAAGGAAATCGCCGCGGGCGATTTCGTCACGATGGATTTCGGCTGCATTGTAGACGGTTACTGTTCGGACATGACGCGCACGGTTGCGGTCGGCCATGTGACGGACGAGATGCAGCGCGTGTACGACACGGTGCTCAGCGCCCAGCTGGCGGGCATCGCGTGCTGCAAGGCGGGCGTGACCGGTAAGTCGGTTGACGGCGCGGCGCGCCGCGTCATCGAGGACGCGGGCTATGGTGACGCTTTCGGGCATGGGTTTGGCCACGGCGTCGGGTTGGAGATACACGAAGCGCCGACGGCCTCGTCGCGCGCGGAAGGCGTGCTGCCTGCGGGCAGCATCCTGACTGCCGAGCCGGGTATCTATCTGCCGGGCAAGTTTGGCGTGCGCATTGAGGATATGCTGTATGTGATCGAGGACGGCTGCATCGACCTGACCGAAGCACCCAAAACCTTGTGCATCTTATAACGAAAAACGCCCCGGAGCCAATTGCTCCGGGGCGTTTCGTATGTGGGATGTAGGGGACTCAGTCCTCGTCCTCGATCTCCAGATAATCTTCGAGATCTTTGAACAACGCGGTTGCGTCAACATCGTCCTCCAGCACGATCTGCAGCGGCTCGTTGAGCGACAGCAGGAACATGCCGAGCAGGCTCTTGGCGTCCACCATGCCGCTCTTGCCATGGATCCAGATATCAAAGCCGTAACGGGTGACGATCTTGTTGATCTTCTGGATATCATCCGTATTCTTTACGCGGATACCTCTGGTCATAATACTTTACCTCCATTTGTAAACGCTGAAATTCGTTTCTGCTAACATTATAGCATAAAACCATGGAAAGGAAAGAGTTTTTTACCCTGTTTTGCGTTTTTCATCATTTTGAAGCCGCGCACGGGATACGATGTACTTTTCTTGTGTCCTATGCACAAAAATGCTCAACAGTCCACCGTGCGATGTGCAAAACATACCCGGAATACACCAAGAATATATCACCAATAAACAGAAGTTGGGCCGGACAGCCCCACACTGTCCGGCCCGGCCAACCCCCACAGGGGGCTTTCTACTCGTCTATCGTAATGGTTGCGTTATCGATACGAACGGCGGCAATGGATTCGGTTTGCAGGAAACGGCGACTCTGCGCGTCAGAACGGAATTCGTATTCGATACTGCTTTGACGCTGGGTGTTATCTGTCTCGTCGTAGCTATGCGACCAACCGCGCGCTTCGGCTGATACAGCGGTACCGTCGTGCAGCAGCAGCGTGACGGCTGGGTCTTGCGCGTTATCGAATGTGTGTTCCTCAGCAGCGGCCGGGATAGGCTCCGTGCCGGTTAGCTCGATGCCTAACGGCGTGATCGTCATTTTCTCGATGTGCATGCCGTGTACCGTATCAAGTGACAGCGTGCGTGTTAGTGTTTGTGCACTGGGCGCACAAAAAGTGAAAGACCAGCCCTTGTCGGTCAGCGGTGTGCTGCGGTGGTAAGAAACCTGCGGCTCAAGATAGGGGAGGTCGGCTTCGGTCAGCCCTTCAAAGCTTGTTTGGCACAGGTCGAGCGTATCGTTTACGCCACTGTAAGTGTGTACCGAACCATAATACAGGCGATCGGTGCGGATATCGCGCAACGCGTCGATCTGCGCGCTCTCGCCGTCAAAACCGTCGTAGGACGGCATGGTCAGTGAAACGCACAATGCGTCGCCCTCAAAGGCGACGCCGGCAAAACGGATAGCGGGCGACTGGTACGCTTGTGGCAAAACCGTGTCAGCGCAGTCTTGCTGCCGCAGTGCAGCGAGCCGTGTTTCGCCGTCATCCTCGGTCAGATGCGTGACGGGGTGCGAGGTATAAATGGCCGCAAGGTCGACGGGGGCGCTCTGCGGATCGGTGTACTCGAGCAGCGAGGCTGGAGCGATCTCAAGTGTCAGGGTGCGGTCGCCGGGGTCTTCGCTGAGCGTGAAAGCATTATAAAAATATTCCACGCCCGGGCGGTTGCCGTCAAAGGTGCCTGTGCCGCTGGAGGAAACGCAGGCGTCTTCGGTGCCATCCAATAGCAGCGAGGCCGAACCGAGCAACGTGGTATAGGTATCGGTGTGCAGCGGCGCGGCGTTAGTGTAGCGCAGCGAATACAGTACGGCAACGCTGCCATCGGTGACGATGGCATCCTCAAGTGAGACTGTGCAGTTGCCGACCGTCTGGGTTTGGTAGACAGGTGTGGCTAATCCATCGGGCATGACGATACCCTGCCCAAATAGTACCGCCCAGCCGCCGGACAGTTGCATGGCGGCTGTGGCCACAGTTGCGGTCAGCAATAGCGCGGCCAATAGCGCTGCGAGCATACGCGGTGGGTAGCCTAGTGGAACACGCCGGCTGCGCCGGGCGCGTTGTTCCCGCACTGCGTCGGCGATATCATACATGGGCGTTTCAATTTGTTCGAGCGCCTGACGGATACGAAGGTCATCCGGTGTGAGATGCATAATCTCTGTCCCTCCTTCCCAGTGGCGTGCCGTCCAGTGCCTGCGCCAGCTTTTTCCGGGCGCGCTCATAACGCTTGCGCAGGGTGGCGGCCGGTTTGCCGTAAATCACAGCCAGCGCGTCAAAGCTGCGTTGCTCGATCACACGGCTGTATACCAATGCACGTTGCTCAGGTGACAGCGTGCTCAGCGCACGGCGCAGGTCGTCGCCGATGTAATCCGGGTCAGCCGAAACGGGTGGTGGCGTGACCATCTGCCGTTTGCGGCGGCGCAGCATGTCTACGCAGGTGGTGTATGCCAGACGGTATAACCACGCGCTTAGGCTTGTCCCCGGGCGAAACCGGTGGTGATTGTCATAGGCTTTAATAAAGGTAGTCTGCACAGCATCCTGCGCTTCATGATAATCACACAGGATATGGTGGCAGTACCGCAGCAGCGGCTGGCCGTACAGTGCGATGGCATCTGCCAGAGCCACTTCGCTGCCTTCGGCAAAGCGCTCGTCGAGCGGGCGTGCGTCCATGGCGGCGCCCCCTTTCTTCAAGAACGTGTTCACCCGTTATAACGGATCGGGCATGGGTTTTGTGACAGAAACAACGGATATTTTTCCAGATTGTTACGCAAAACAGTAAGATCGACAAATTAGATATGGAGAATTTGTGCAATCTGACGCAGATTCTTTATTAAATCTTTAGCAGCAAATGGAAGGACGCGTTATATAATACAGATAAGCCATCAAACAAGGTTTGCGCGGCTGCGCAATGGGATAAAGCAAGGGAGTGCTTCAAGATAGGTCGGCAGGATCAGAGGTGCCTTTTTATCTCCTCACAATTTTTGCTTTTCCTGTTTGACAAAACTTAGCAGGTTTTTTCAGGGTAGAATGCCTGTGCAGTCTATTGTGACAGGATGTGGGCCGGTTTTGCAAATGCCCGTATGGGCGTTTTCTACGGCGTGGCGCGGCATTGTTGTAAAAACAACAGACAGAGGGCCGACAATGTGATACAATAGGATCAAGCAGAAAGACGGAGGTATATCAATATGCTGCGCAAAATTATTGAGATCAATGAAGAAAAATGCAACGGCTGCGGTTTGTGCACGCGCGCTTGCCATGAGAATGCAATCGGCATGGTGAACGGCAAGGCCAAGCTGCTGCGCGACGATTATTGCGATGGTTTGGGTGATTGTCTGCCGGTTTGCCCGACAGGCGCGATCACTTTTGTCGAACGCGAGGCCGCGGCCTATGATGAAGCGGCAGTCAAAGCCAACCAGCGGGAAAAACTGGCCAAGCAGGCGCCGGATTGCGGCTGTCCGGGCAGCACGCCGTGCGAGATCGAGCGTGCGGCAGCTGCACCGGGCGTGAAGGTCAAGCAGGAGCCGGAACTGCGGCAGTGGCCGGTGCAACTCAAACTCGCGCCGATCAATGGAACCTATTTTAACGGGGCAAATCTGCTGATCGCGGCTGACTGCACCGCGTACGCCTATGCGGGCTTCCATCAGGATTTCATGCGCAATAAGGTAACACTGATCGGTTGTCCCAAGCTGGATGAGGGCGATTATACGGAAAAGCTGACTGCAATTCTGCGCAATAACGATGTGCAGAGTGTCACAGTCGTGCGTATGGATGTGCCGTGTTGTGCGGCACTGGAGCATGCGGTGCGCACCGCGCTGCACGCGAGCGGCAAATATCTGCCGTGGCAGGTTGTCGTGTTGGCGACCGATGGTCACATCGTATCGCCGTAAGCGGCAAGTGGCAACGGAGGGACGGACATGAATACGCTGGATGTGGTGCACGATTTCCTGCGGCGGCAGATCAAACCGGGCGCATTCTGCATTGACGCGACGGCGGGAAAAGGGCGCGATACCGCGCTGCTGTGCCGCTTGACAGGAGCCGAGGGGCGTGTGCTGGCGTTCGATATCCAGCCTGATGCAGTTGCACAGACGCGCGCCTTGCTTAACGCGGAGAGGCTTACCGCCGAGGTCGTGCTGGATAGCCACGCCAATATGGCGCGCTACGCCGCGCCCGCCAGCGTCGACTGCATCGTCTTTAACTTCGGGCGCCTGCCGGGAGGAAATCCGAAAATTTTCACTACGGCGGAGACTTCGCTGCCTGCCATCGACGCGGGGCTTTCGCTTTTGAAGCCAGGCGGCGTGATGGCGCTCGCGCTTTATTATGGCAAGGAAAACGGCTATGACGAGAAAAATGCGATTTTGCAACACTTGAGGTCGTTAGATGATCGCACGTTTACGGTTCTGGCCTGCGATTGGCTCAACCGGAAGCATGACCCGCCGCTACCTATTTTTATCTGGAAAGAATAGTGTGGATATGCTATAATCGGCAGGTAAGGAGGGGATGCATCATGCCTTGGTGCCCCAAGTGTAAAGCGGAATACCGGGAAGGCTTTACAGAATGTAACACCTGTCATGTGCCGCTGGTGGATGAATTGCCTGCGGAAGAAGTATCCGATCACGCGGGCGTTGTCCTGCCGGACGGGATGGAAAAGCCGATCGTGATTTACACCGCGAAAAACCGGTTGGAGGCCGAAACGGTCTGCGATCTGCTGCATGACCACGACATTGTGACGCTCGACCGTCCGGCGGCATTTCGGCAGATTCAAGCCTATTCCGGCGCGGATTCGCGCTTCGGTATCGAAATACTGGTTGATGCCAGCCAGACTGCACAGGCGCGTGCGCTGATTGACGAGATGAACCACGATTTGGCGGAGCAGCCGGTCGACGAGGACGAACTGGCGCGTCTGGCCGAGGAGCAGGCGATGGAGACACCGCCGCAGCCGGTAGAGGATAACGCTTCGTTCAAGCTGTTGCCGATCGTGGTTGGCGTGATTGTGATAGCGCTTGTGTTGCTGTATTTCGTGGCAAACTAAGAAGGGAGGAAGCCCTATGCCTTGGTGTCCCAAATGCGGCGCGGAGTTCCGCGCGGGCTTTACCGCCTGCAATACTTGCCATGTCAAGCTGATTGACCATAAGCCGGACGGCACCGAGCCGGTCGAGGAGTTACCGCCCCCGCCCGGCGGCTGGGAGGATAGTCCGAAAAAGCAGCGTTTGCTGCGCATCCTGCGTGCGCTGACATTTGTGCTGCTGGCGCTCGCGGCTGCGCTGCTGCTGCAAAACCGGTAAAAGAAAAGCGTGTACTCATTTGAGTACACGCTTTTTTGATGCCCATTACAGGATATCGTCGAACAGCCCGGTCATATCGAGCGTTGCAAAGTAATCCTTGGGGGTTTCGGCGCGGCGGATCAGCTCAACCGAACCGTCCTCGCGCAGCAGCAGCTCGGCGGAGCGCAGCTTGCCGTTGTAGTTATAGCCCATCGAGAAGCCGTGTGCGCCCGTATCGTGAATATAAACGTAATCGCCGATATCAATGCGGGGCAGGTTGCGGTCGATAGCGAACTTGTCGTTATTCTCGCACAGGCCGCCGGTGACGTCGTAAGTGCGGTCGTGCAGCGCGTTCTCCTTGCCCAGCACGGTGATGTGATGGTACGCGCCATACATCGCCGGACGCATCAGGTTGGCCGCGCATGCGTCCAGACCGGCGTATTCCTTGTAGGTGTGCTTATGGTGGATGCACTTGGCAACCAGCGCGCCGTACGGCCCGAGGATGTAGCGGCCCATCTCGGTGTAGATGGCGATGTCACCCATACCGGCGGGAACCAGCACTTCCTCAAAGGCGCGGCGCACACCCTCGCCGATGACCATGATGTCGTTCGGCTCCTGCCACGGCTTATAGGGGATGCCTACACCGCCCGACAGGTTGATGAACGCGATGTGTACGCCGGTTTCCTTGCGTACCTCGACCGCCAGCTTGAACAGGATGCGGGCAAGCGCCGGATAATACTCGTTGGCGACCGTGTTGGACGCAAGGAAAGCGTGAATACCGAAATGCTTGACACCCTTGGCCTTCATATACTTGAATGCTTCGATCAGCTGCTCGCGGGTCATGCCGTACTTGGCTTCCTGCGGGGTGTCCATGATCTCGTTTTCCAGCACGAAGTCACCGCCCGGATTGAAGCGGCAGGACATGGTCTCCTTCCACTCACCAACCTTGTCGTAATAGTCGAGGTGGGTGATGTCGTCAAAGTTGACGATCGCGTCAAGGTCGCTGGCGAGCTTGAAGTCCTCGTTCGGGGTGACGTTGGAGGAGAACATGATGTCGTGCCCGGTGATGCCGCAGGCTTTGCTCAGCAGCAGCTCGGTGTAGCTGGAGCAGTCACAGCCGAAGCCCTCCTCGTGCAGCAGCTGTACCAGACGCGGGTTGGGCGTTGCCTTGACCGCAAAATACTCCTTAAAGCCGGGGTTCCACGCAAACGCTTCCTTTACCTTGCGCGCGTTTTCACGGATGGCCTTCTCATCATAGATGTGGAACGGGGTGGGGTAGGTCTTAACGATTTCCTGTACCTGTTCCAGCGTTAAAAATGGTTTCTTTTCCATGGGATTGTTCGCCTTTCTGTTTGGGGATTATTCGTCGATTTGTTTGCCGAGGATGCGTTCAAAACGGCGGCGCATGTCATCCTCAAGCCGTTGGGTTTCGATCTGGTCGATTTCTGCGATGCGACCGTCCCGCACGACGACCACCATGCCTTCCGCAAGCATGGACGGCGCACCGGCGCGGGGGAAATTCATTGGTTTTCCGCCAATTTCGACAACCACTGTGTCGCCTTCAAAGCGGTCCACAATACCGGTCTGTTTCATGCAGCATTCTCCTTGCTTGATGACGAGGGGTTGAGCGGGAGGATGACCGTGCCGCTTTGCGCGGTGATGCGGACGTCATCCACGCCCGCGAGGGACAGGTTTTCCAGTGTCTGTGGGTCGGGGTGGCCGTAGTCATTGTCCACGCCGCAGGAGATGACGGCCGTTGTGGGCTGCACCGTGCGAAGGAACTCGACCGAGGAGGAGGTGTCCGCGCCGTGGTGACCGACCTTGAGCACATCGCACCGCAGCGACGGGTAATGCGCCAGCAGTGACTGCTCGGCAGCGCTTTCTGCGTCGCCCATCAGCAACACGTCCTGCTCGCCTGCCCGGAACAGGCAGATGAGCGAGCGGTCGTTCAGGTTGCCTTTGGGTACGTCGTCCGCCGGGCCGAGGAAGGTCACGGATGCGCCTGAGTCGAACACCAACTCCTCACCCGGCTCCGGTACGGAAACCGGAACGTCTTGCGCGTCGAGCGCATCGAGCATGCGTTCATATGTGGCGGTGTTCTGTGTTTCCGCGCCCATGTAGAAGTGCCCGACGGGGAACGCCTCGATCACCTGTGCCATGCCGCCGATATGGTCGGCGTGCGGATGGGTGGCGATGGCGGCGTACAGCTCGGTCACGCCCAGCTCCTGCAGGTAGCGGACAAGGCTGTCTGCACTCTGGGAGGTGCCGGCGTCGACCAGCACGGCCTGCCCGCCCGAAAGCAGCAGCGCCGCGTCGCCCTGACCGACGTCAATGAAGTGTACGGCGGTGTCCGCGGTCAGCTCCCGGGCGGGGAGCAGGTCGTCGGATACCTTGAACAGCCCGCCCAGCGCGAGCACAACTGCGGCAGCAAGCCACAGGATAAAGCGGAGTTTGCGTTTCATTTATTCCTCACAGGTGCGGTAGGAGTCAAACTGATCGGTGACTTCCTTGGACGGGGCGGGGGTCAGCAGGCTGACCACAATGATGGCGATCAGGCCACAGACAAAGCCGGGTACGATTTCGTACAGGTCGAATACGCCGCCGGACATCTGTGCCCAGACGAGATCGACCACGCCGCCGACAATGATGCCGGCGTATGCGCCATATTTATTGGCGCGGCGCCAGAACAGCGAGCACAGCACCAGCGGGCCGAACGCCGAGCCAAAACCAGCCCACGCATACTCGACCAGACCGAGCACGGTGCTGTTCTGGTTGGTGGCGATCAGCACGGCAATCAGCGCGACCACGATGACACAGATACGGGATACCCACATCAGCTCCATCGGGGAAGCGTTGGGGCGGATCTTGTTGTGGTAGAAGTCCTCGGTGATGGCCGAGGCAGTGACCAGCAGCTGGCTGTCCGCGGTGGACATAATGGCCGCGAGGATTGCGGACAGGAAGATACCGGCGATAAATACCGGGAAAATGCGGCTGACCATGTTGATGTAGATGGTTTCCTCATTGCCTGCGGTAACCAGCAGGCCGTCGCCGAGGAACATGCGGCCGGAAATGCCGATCAGCACGGCGGCCGTCAGCGAAATGAGCACCCAAGTGGTCGCAATGCGGCGGGATTTCTTGATCGCGCCGGGAGACTCAATGCCCATAAAGCGCACGAGGATGTGCGGCTGGCCGAAATAGCCAAGGCCCCAAGCCAGCAGCGAAATGATGCCGATGGCAGTGTACGGCGTGCCGTTTGCACCGTCGACAAACATGTTCAGGAAGTTCGGGTTAAAGGCTTCGACCTGTGCGAAAAAGTCGGACGGACCACCCAGCGAGCCGATCGCGATGCTCGGTACTGCGATGACACAGAAGAACATGAGCATGCCCTGGAAGAAGTCGGTCCAGCAGACGGCGAAAAAGCCGCCGGCAAAGGTATAGGAAATGACCACGACCGCGCCGATAACCAGCGAAACCAGATAGGGGATGCCGAACACCGAGGAGAATAGCTTGGCGCACGATACAAAGCCGGATGCGGTGTAGAACAGGAAGAATACAAGGATAAACACGGCTGCAATGACCGAGATCATGCCGCTTTCATCGCGGAAACGGTTCTTGAAAAACTGCGGAAGCGTGATCGCGTCGTCCGCCACCTTGGTGTACTGGCGCAGGGGCTTTGCAACAAGCAGCCAGTTCAGATAGGTGCCGATGGCAAGGCCAATGGCGATCCAACCGGCTGAAATGCCGGACAGGTAAGCTGCGCCGGGCAGGCCCATGAGCAGCCAGCCGGACATATCCGAGGCCTGCGCGCTCATCGAGGTGACCCACGAGCCAAGCTTGCGCCCGCCAAGGAAATATTCACTCGTCGTGCGGCTTTTGCCCATAAAGTACATACCTACGCAGATCATAAAGATCAGGTAGACGCCAAACGCGGCGATGGTGATAATGCTGTCAAAGTTCATGTGTAATTACCCTCCCAAATTTCATGTATATTATACATGGAAACGACGATTTTTGCAAGAACACGGGGAGAAAATTGCGTGTGTGCGTAAAAATATCCGCTTTGCACAATTTCGGTGGGCTTTACGATATAATCGTTATAGGAATCGTTCGCAACGAACAAAAAAGCCGTCCATCTGGACGGCTTTTTAGCTTAGCAGGATCACAGGCGCATCGCGCGTGCGAGTTTGCTGTCCGGCTCTGGGACAAGCGACAGCGTTGCGGCAAGGTCGGCCGCCAGTTCGCGGAATGCCTGTTCGCTGCCTGCGACGTACTCCAACTCGATTTCGCATAGCGGCGCGGTGTTATCCCCACGGCGCATGGTTCCCTGATCGAGCGCTAGCTCGCAGACCATGTCGCCCTGTTGGATGAGCACGGCACAGCGGCGGAAGTCGACCGCGCAAATCTCTTCGAGCGGCCCCTGAAGCACCTGCGCACACAGCGCAGCGGGCGCGCCCTTTTCGGGCAGGCGGTTCAGTCCCTCAGTGACCGATTGGGCGGCGCACTGGTATTCCTCGTGCGCGCGCAGGCCATCGGGCGTGTTTTCATTGCGCAGCTTCAGACAGCAAACGCTGTTATTATTCTCCTTCCGGAGACGCAGCGCTGCCTGTTGCGCGCGCAGCAGGCCGTCTGCCGTATCAAAATACCGTGATTGCATGTGTACAATGCGGCTCTGGCTGCCGATACAGGAGGAGGCCCACAAAAGCGCCTGTCCCAGCGTATCTTCAGTTGCGCGCCATTTGTACTCCTTCTCCATCGTTTTATTCATCAGCGCACCTGTCCGTTTCCGTAAATGATAAATTTGGTGGTGGTCAGCTCGGTCAGCCCCATTGGGCCGCGTGCGTGCAATTTCTGGGTGGAAATACCGATTTCGGCGCCAAAGCCGAACTCAAAGCCGTCGGTAAAGCGGGTGGAGGCGTTAACGTAGACCGCTGCCGCGTCCACCTCGTCGAGAAACCGCTGTGAAGCGTCATAGTCGCGCGTGACAATGCACTCCGAGTGGCCGGTGTTAAAGCGGTTGATATGGTCGATGGCCTCGTCGAGCGAGTCGACTACCTTGCAGGAAATTTCATAGCCGAGGTATTCGCGGCCATAGTCCTCGTCGGTTGCGGGCTGCACAGAGCTGCCGAGGATGTCCATTGTGCGCGGACAGCCGTGCAGCACAACGCTGTCGGGCGCAAGTCCGGCCGCCGCCATCGGCAGGAAAGCCTGTGCGACATCCTTGTGTACCAGCAGGCTTTCGGCCGCATTGCACACGCTCGGACGCTGGCACTTGGCGTTGACGAGGATTTTCTGCGCCATATCGAGGTCGGCGGACGCATCGACATAGACGTGGCAGTTGCCTGTGCCTGTTTCGATAACCGGCACGGTCGCATTCTGCACGACCGCGCGTATCAGCCCCGCGCCGCCGCGCGGGATGAGCACGTCCAGATAGCCGTTTAGTTTCATCATCTGGTTGGCACTATCACGCGAAGTGTCCTCGACCAGATTGATCGCGTCTGCGGGAAGGCCCTCGGCCTCAAGTGCAGCGCGCATCAGGCTGGTCAGGCACATCGAGGAGTGGAATGCCTCCTTGCCGCCGCGCAGCACGCAGGCCGAACCTGCCTTGAAGCAAAGCGCCGCTGCATCAACGGTGACGTTGGGACGCGCTTCATAGATGATGCCGATGACACCCATCGGCACGCGCTTGCGGCCGATGACAAGGCCGTTCGGGCGCTTTTGCATGCCGAGCACCTCGCCGACCGGGTCAGGCAGCGCGGCCACCTGCCGACAGCCTTCGGCAATGCCTGCAATGCGCTTTTCATCCAGCATCAGGCGATCGATCAGGCCGTCGGCCAGACCGATCGCACGGCCGTTTTCGATGTCAAGGCGGTTGGCGGCGATGATTTCGTCTGCGTGCGTTTCCAGCGCGTCCGCGATGGCAAGCAGGCCGCGGTTTTTGTCATTTGTGCCGAGTTTGGCCACCGCGTGCTTGACGCGGCGCGCCGCTTCGGCGATTTCCATGAGTTGCCGCATGGGGCTTCACCTCGTTTGATTTTCAGAATAGGGGGGAGGGCAAATCAGCCCAGCCAGCCGTGGTAGTAGGCCTGCACGCCCAGAAACGCACCGGCGGCTGCGCCTAGGAACGCCGCAATGACCTGCGCTTTGGTGAACAGGCGCGTGCCCGTGCCGCAAAGCACATCGGTCAGGCGGTGGGGGAAATGAAGTTTTGTCATCAGCGGTCCTCCTCCCGTGCAAACAGCGTGCCGACCGGCCTGCCGTCCACAATGTCATATAGGATATCGTCCTTTTCCCCGTTGGCAACCAGCATCGGGATGCCTGCATCCATGCACAGCTCGGCGGCGGTGATCTTGGTGGCCATGCCGCCCGTGCCGTGCGCCGATCCTGCGCCGCCCGCCATGCGGCGGATCTTGGCGTCAATCTTGGCGACGTGGCCAATCAGCTTGGCCTGCGGGTTCTTGCGGGGGTCGGAGTCGTATAGCCCGTCGATGTCGGAAAAAATGACGAGCAGGTCGGCCTCGCACATGCGCGCGACGACTGCGGACAGCGTATCGTTATCGCCGAAGTTCTCAATGTGTTTGAGCTCGGCGGTGGCGACCGTGTCGTTTTCGTTGACGATCGGCACAACGCCTGTGCGCATAAGCGCGGTAAAGGTGTTATGGATGTTTTCGCGTTGATCGTCGTCGATAATGTTTTCACGCGTCAGCAGGATCTGCGCGACATTGATGCCGTATTCCAGGAACATTTTGTCGTAAATGTGCATCAGCTCGCACTGGCCGACCGCAGCGGCGGCCTGTTTCATGGCAAGCTCGCGGGGTCTGCCACCCAAGCCGAGCTTCGCCGCGCCCACGCCCACCGCACCGGATGAGACGAGCACCATGTCGAAGCCGCGGTTTTGCAGGTCGCTGATCGTGCGCACCAGACGCTCAATGCGGCGGATGTTGAGCTTGCCGTTTTCGTATGTCAACGTCGAGGTGCCGACCTTGACCACAATGCGGCGCACCTCGTTGATATGCAGCATAATTCTCACCTGTTGTCTGCCCGGCATACCCGGGCGGAATGTTTCAGTCTTATTTTAGCACAGCACGGCGCGGCGTACAAGAAAAACAAAAATCTTTTGTATGGTATCGCTTTGTACAAAAAAATACGCGCGGTAGACATATCTTTGCACAGAATTTTTGTTCCAAAAGGGGAAGGGTTGTGGTATACTATATTTTATCAAATTATGCCTTTTCATCGACTTTTTTGTGAAAGGAAGGATTTGCATGGCAAACCGTGTGACCATACAGATCGCCGGACAGCAGTATACCATGCTGGCGGACGAATCGGTCGAATATATGAACGAGGTGGCTGAACTGGCGCAGCAGACCGTCGTCGAGTGCGGCGGTTCTACGGCGTTTGCGTCCACGCGCGCGCTCGCGCTGGCGACGGTCAACCTTGCTGACGAATATATCAAGGCCAAAACAGCGGCTGAAACAGCTGAAGCCAAATGCCGCGCGCTGGAGGCGGAGAACACCGCGCTGCGCCAGCAGGTCAACCGCAACAGTGCGGGTCACCCGGGGAACCGTCATAAATGAGTAACGTAGAACTACTTGCCCCGGCCGGTTCGCCAGAGGGTGTGCGCGCGGCGGTGCAGTCGGGCGCGGGCGCGGTGTATATGGGCTTCGGCACGTTTAACGCGCGTCGCAACGCACAAGGCTTTTCGCCGGACGAGATGGCGCAGGCCATTGCCTATTGCCGCGCGCGGGGTGTGAAAACCAATATCACGCT